>Ga0209536_100003222_pt1 | contig 26284 bp, 17 predicted proteins | sample DeeMarSeWOR28_12_FD_187461 | JGI IMG/M metagenome (GOLD analysis project Ga0209536, IMG submission 187461) | Marine sediment microbial communities from White Oak River estuary, North Carolina - WOR-2-8_12 (SPAdes) (version 2) | ecosystem: Environmental > Aquatic > Marine > Intertidal zone >...
GGAACCTGTTCGTGCCTTGGGGCCGCTACGTGTACATGACGGTCACGAGCTACGAGGAGATCGCGTCCGAGCTGAACATCGGATGGTGGGCCCGCAGGCGGGTCACCTTCTCGTACCCCGTGAAGTGGTATCAATGGGTCGAGGAAGATCCGAGCGGGGAAGCCGTGGCGCTGGTGGAGCCCGGCAAGACGAAGTCGAAGGACAGGAAGGTGCAGGGCTACTGGGCGCTGAAGAGTTTCGGCGTCATCTCTCCCCTCATGTACGTCGATACCGCGACCGCAGCCACGGTGGGGCGGGAGATGCAGGGATGGACGGTCGCGGAAGCCGAAATCGAGTGTCCACCCACCGAATGGCTGCTGGATGCCGGCAGCACCGGCGGGCCGAATCTGCTGAGCCTCTACACGGATGTGATGCCGGCCCTCAACGCGAATCAGGAGACCGAGCGGGAGCTTCTGGTCGAAGTGACCACGCGGCCGCCCATCCGTCCGACCAACAAGGAAGGCTGGAAAGAGATCGCGGCGAAGTGGGGAGACCGCCAGGTCTCCGAGGCCCAGGCCAAGGCGCGTGAGGCCTTCCAGACCCCGGTGCACGACTGGGATCCTCGGAGGCGCCTGACGTGGCTCAAGTCCACGGCCATGGAAGTGCTGTTCCGCGGATGTCCCATCAATCACATCGCGCTCAAGCAATTCCGCGACGCGCAGGATCCGAATGAAGCCTGCCTTCAGGCCATCAATGTGTATCCGGAGGAAATCGACCGGATTCACGATCTACGTCCGATCGACGAAGCGATGCACGTTGCCATCCACCGCTACCCGACGGCCCCGATCGTCGACCTGTTCGGACTCGACGTGAAATGGACCGATACCAGTCAGGGTCAGCCGGTCGACTACGTCCAGGCGATCCGTCCGTTCTGGATGAGAGCGGACGTGAAGGCACACCTGGGTCGCGACGTCCTCTGGAGGGCCGCGTCGAACGAGTGGCGTCCCGGAGACGACGTCCAGCTCTACTTCGACCTCGGCGACGAGCCGGCCGCACCGGCCAACGCGGCGGCGTACGCAGACAAGCATCCGCGCATGATGCAGGACTTCGGAGGACGCGTCGAAAGTGAGCGAGCCGTGCTCGGGGCGAAGGCCGAGTTCGGTGAGTCCAGGTGGTCCCACACGCGAGGCGGGCACCTGGCGCAGTTGAAGGAGTCGCGAGTCTCCTTCTCGCCGCAGATCGCCATCGAAAGCGTCCTGAGTAACGGCTGGGTGAACTTCGGTCCGGCAGCCCCGCACCCACTTAAGGCCGAGGAGCGCTGGGCCACCCTGATCCCGAAGAGGTCGATCCTGAGCGAGGATGCCGTGGCCCAGTTTCTAGCAGACTACGGTTCTGACGAGGGGCCCGTAGAGGATCGAGAGGTAGGCGTCTACTGGCTCGTCCCGCCCGAGTCGGAGTGAGCTCCACTTCACGTGGCGCCCTCGTTCAGGGCGCCACGCCCGTTTCGAGTTGAGCCGCACTGCCAGAGAACAGAGTCACGGAGCGTTTCCTCCAAAGGGCGTGGCTCGACCCCGAGCGCGAGCAGGTCCCGACTCGTTCCCATCGGCCACGCGTCCGCAATCACGGGCACCGCACACACGGCGTCCGGTGCCGGGCGTCCTCCGAGGGCCCACAGCGCCTCGAGCCAGAGCCCGAACCCTTCTGCGAATCGTGCGTCGACCGGCACGGGCGGCGCGACGCCCGCGAGCTCGGCGACCCGACGGGCTACCTCGTCGAGCGTGGTGTCATGGGCGCTCATCGAGATCCGCTCACCGAAACGCCCGACTTCGATTGCCGTCACGACGGCCGTCGCGACATCTCGGACATCGATGACGTTCACGACGTGCCGCATGACGAAGGGAAGCCGTACCCTGACGATACGAGCCACGACACTCTCCTCCGGAGGTGCGGTCTCCCACGGCCCGAAGACCGCCGCCGGATTCGCGACGACGATCGGCAGCCCCCGGCGCCCGGCGTCGAGGAGGTGCCGTTCCATCTCAGCCTTCGCGATGAAGTAGGCGTTCCGCTCGTGCCTCCAACGCACTCCGGCATCACGGGACACAGCCGGGGGGCGGGGGAGCGTCGCGAAGGAGCTGACGTGAGCCAACCTTGCGCCGCCTCGTTCCACCGCTCGCACGAGCGCGAGGCTGCGCCGGCGTGCCCCGCCCACCGGGTCGGACGCACCGCGAGTCGGTGAGAAGTAGCCCAACGGTTTCGGGGCCGCGGCGTCGATCACCACGTCGTGCCCCGGCACCAGTTCGGGGAGGAGCCCGGGCCGGCCCAGGTCGCCCACGACGACATCGACGCCCATTCCTTCGAGGGACGGCGGGCAGGCCTGCCGCGTGACGGCAGTCACGCGATAGTCGCGACTAAGAAGCTCACGAAGCACACCCTGCCCAATGTGCCCCGTCGCCCCGAGGACGAGGGCTCGTCTTTCACTTCCTTGTGCCATCAGCCTGCGGCAGGTCGAAACGGAATCGCTGAGGGGGCTGAGCCTATTCCGTCCCAGCTGCGATGGCCAATCGTCCGGAGCTTGTGAAGAGGCCGGGACCACGCAAGGTTGCCGCATGCGGTCGGTCCCGCCCGAGCCCGGCTTCCCGACCACCGCCTTCGCGAACGTGGCTGGCGTCGGCGTACTGCGTGTTCCCGGATCAAGAGGAGGCCCCGATGTCGGGCAAGACCTACGCCCTGCTCGTCGGACTCGACGAATTCTCCGCCGGCCTTCCTCCCCTCTCGGGATGCGCCAACGACGTGACGCGGTTCGAGGACTACCTGCGGGACCATTTCCGGGATGCAGACCCCCGAGTCGAGATCCTGGTGAATGGAGACGCTACGCGCGACAACGTGATACGTACGTTCCGAGAGCACCTCGGCGAGGCAGGCCCGGACGATGTGGCTCTCTTCATGTATTGCGGCTACGGTGCTCGCACCCCTTCCGCATCTGGCTTCGAAGGCTTCAGCTTCGACGGCAAGGACGAGGGCCTGGTCTGCTACGATAGCCGCACGGAGGGATACCCGGATCTGGCGGACAAGGAGCTGGCCGCTCTGCTCCACGAGCTCACGCGACAAAACGACCCACACGTCGCCGTGATCCTCGACTGCTGTCACACAGGCACCGAGATCGAGAGCCCCCTGGGCCGCGCGCGGTTCACCGGTGCGGGCGAGGCGCGACCGGCGGATGGCTACCTCGACGGATATTACAGGGACGTCGGAGACAACCTCTTCATCCCGGACAGCAGGCACATCATGCTGGCGGCGTGTAATCGCTCGCAGACCGCCCGAGAGCAGGCGGACGGGGGCCTGTTCAGTCGCAGCATGCTCGGCGAGCTGCAACGTGGCGAGCCCATGACATACGCGGAGCTCTTCACGCGATGCCGCGTCGCCATCAAGCGACTCACCCATGACCAGGATCCGGAGTTCGAGTGCTTCGGACGGTTCGACGTCAACGCGGGCTTCCTGGGCGGACGCGTGGGTCGAGACGCGCGGGCCACGGTCTATGTCGAAGATGGACTCTGGACCATGGACCGCGGGGCATTCTACGGGCTGCCCACCGACCCGGACAGGGAAGTCCGGGTCGAGGTCTACAACGGCGACGAGTACGTAGGTACGGGTCGGGCGACAGAGGTTCTCGGAGCGACGAGCAGGCTGACGATCACCTCCCCTCGCGGGTCTGTGGTGGAGGCCGACCCCGACGCGGGTTACTACGCAGTGATCGCGACCCTGCCGGTCGCACCGCTCGCCGTCCGTACGGAACGACCGGGTCGTATGCACAAGCTCCTCCGCCGTAAGGTCCCGGAGCTGCGAAACACCCGGCCACCTATTCACGGAGTCGAACTCGTCGAAGACCCGGTCGACACGGGCTACACGCTCTCCGTGGAGGACAGCGACGGAATCAGGACTTTCGCGCTCGAGTTGCCTCGATCGACACCGCCGCTACGGGTGCTGGGGCCGCCGGGCGATGCAGAAGGCATCGACAAGAGCGAATACATGGCAGGCGTGCTCGAGGCCGCCGGGCGCTTCGAACGCCTCATGAACCTTCAGAACCATGATCGCAGGCTCTCGACGTCCGTTCTGGACGTCGCCCTCCGCGTCCGCCCCGGAACGCCCGAGGAGCACCGGGACGACGACGGGCAGCTGACGATCGAGTTCAGCCGTGCACCCGGTGATGCGGACGGCTGGAGCGATATCCCCTACACACTGGAAGCCACCAACCGCCACACCGCCCCGCTGTACGTGGCGCTCTCCTTCCTCTCGGAACGGCTGGGGATCGAGACGATCAAGGCTCCCGACTCTTCGGTGTGGAAGCTCGCCCCCGGCGAGACGAGACAGCTTGATGCCAACGAATTCACGCTCGGCGCCGAGCTCGTGGAGACGGAGAACAACTTCCTGTTGCTGGTGAGTACGCGCGAGATCCCGAGCGTCAGCCTCATCGAGCAGGACGAAGTGCCCGATCGGTACGAAGCCATGAAGGGGCGCGGCTCGAAGCAGGCGGGAGCCGAGAAGGCCGACGTCGGCAACGATTGGTTCACGAAGAGGATCCAGGTGCGCCTGAAGGGGCAATAGCGTGACCAAACGACATCCCCGATGAGCGCCGCTCAGGTCCGGGCCCTCGCCGACGAGGCCCAGTTCGGCCGGAAGGCCCTCCTCGAAGCCTGGGCAGAGCTCGTCGCCGGAGGAGAACCGGCCGCCGAGGCTCGCCACTACGTGGCCGAGCGCCTGACCGAAATGGCCAGCCCGGATCAGGCGCTCGCCATCCTGGACGGGGACGAGACGATCCGGGGTCGGCAGCTCCGGGCTCTCGCCCTGAGCAGACGTGCCGGCGATCGCGACGAGCGCGAGGCCGTCAAGATCCTGCAGAGGTTGTGGGATACGGATCGAGACGCGCACTCCGACGCGCAGCTCGCCGAGACCGGAGGGCTTCTCGGAGGCCGGTACAAGAAGTGGTACCGCAGGGATGGCGGGGGATGGCTGGAAAAGGCCTACGGTGTCTACAAGGAAGCATGGGAGCTGACCCAGGACCCCTACCCCGGGATCAACTATGCTGCGCTCGCCCTGGAGCTCGGTGACCGGCGAGAGTCCGAGCACGCGGCCCGCGCTGTGCTGCGGATCCTCGAGGAGGCCGAGGGTCACGACGAGTGGCACCATGCAACCGTTGCCGAGGCACACCTTCTGTTGTCCGACCCGAGTCAGGCGGACCCGCTCGAAGCGGCTCGGAACTCGTACAGGCTCGCTGTCAGACTGAATCCGAGTGCGGCCTTCAACGCCGCGGTGATGCGTCGGCAGGCCCGGGTCGAGCTCGGGCTCCTCGGGTTTCCCGAAGACGCGCTCGACGATGTGTTCCCCCTCAAGACCGTGGCGGCGTTCAGCGGCCACAGGCTCGACGCACCCGACCGACCCGAACCGCGATTCACGGCGCAGATGGAGGGCCCGGTCCGACTGGAGATACGTGCGCACCTCAAGGAGCGAGACGTGGGATTCGGAATCGCTTCCGGAGCCATGGGAGGCGACATCCTCTTCCTCGAGGAAGTCTTGCGAAAGGGTGGCTCGGCCCGGGTGCTCCTGCCTTTTCCTCTCGAGAGATTCAAGCAAGAGTCCGTCGGCGATGACTGGTGGCCACGACTGGAGAGGATCCTGGCCGATCCCATGGTCCAGCTCATCGAGCTGCTCGACGAAGCCCCCACGGAGCAGAGCGAGCTCGAGAGAGCGTTCGCTGCCTGCAACGACAGGATCCGTGAGGAGGCCATCCGGCTTGCCAGGGAGCTGGACCAGAGCCCTCGGCTGATCACGGTGTGGGACGGGAAGGAAGGTGACGGACGGGGAGGCACCGCCGATGCAGTGGCTTCCTGGAAGGGCCAAGGACTCGGAGTCGACCGGATCGACGTCGGCGTGACGCGGGGACGCGGCAATAGTGCCAGGAGCTCGACCGCCGAACGCTGGATGCCGCAACGCCGCTACTGCCTCGCTGTGGGAATCGATGAGTACGCTTCGCTCGATCGCCTCTACAATGCAGAGGGTGATGCCCATGCCATCGCGGATACGCTGGGGCAGCAGCATGGCTTCGAACCCATGACGATCACCGGTCCCGATGCCACGCTCGAGCGCATCTCGAGCTACTTCCACGAGACGCTCATACCGAACGTGACCCCGGACGACCTGGTGGTCGTCTACTACTCCGGACACGGCGAGGTCTGGGGAGACGGCTATTACCTCTCCACCGTCGATGCCGAACGAGACCCACCTGACCGCTGGATCGACTTCGGACTTCTACGGGAGTGGAGCGCGACGCTCCGGTGCCGACAGCTGCTTTGGGTCTTCGACTCCTGTCACTCCGGTATGCTCTACCGGATCGTCATCGATGACCTCGCGGATCCGGATCCTTCCTGGGCTCGGCTGGCGCTCACGTCCGGACGACAGACCGAGAAGGTGAGGGACGGCGTTCCGGGCGACCACTCGCCTTTCGCGCGGGCGCTCCTCGACGCCATGAGGGAGGGGCCTCGGCCTCGATACCACGCCGATGAGTTCACCGCCGACGAGTTGGGGATCTGGCTGAAAGAGCGGGTCAGGCAGCAGGCCGGGCAGACCCCTCAGTACGTCCAGCTACCCGATCACGAGGGCGGCGACATCGTATTTCGGGTGCCGCAGGACGCCGCGACCGGCTAGAACGACACCGTCGATCGCGCATCGGCGCTCACTGGCATGTGACCTCGAATCTGGTCTTCGCCTCCGTCCCTTCCTCGACCGTGACGGCCCGGGGGTTGGGCTCCGTCACGCTGCAGTTCGCCTGCACGTCGCTCAACGCCACCGAATGCTGACCCACGGGCACGTCGTAGAACCTCACCCAGCCGCACGAGGACACCGGCTGGCTGACCGTACCATCGACCGTGACCAGATAGCCGTCCGGATCCAGCCCGCAGCCCGACGTGGAGACCGAGACTTTCAGCGTTCCGGTCACGGTCGGCTCAGGGGGCACGGAAGGACTGCAGTCGATCTCGAAGGTCACGCGCGTGGTGGTGCTCTCCGCCGAGGTGAAGGTTCGTGGATTGGAGCCGACCACCGTGCAGTTCTCCGCAGCCCCGCTGAGCGCCACGACATGCTCCCCCGCGGGCAGGCCTTCGAAGAGGACCGAGCCCTGGGGGCCCACCGGTCGGCTCGAAGCGTCGTCGCCGTCGACCGTGATCACGTAGCCGTCCTCGTCGAAATCGCTCCCGGTCGTTGTCGCCTGCACCCACAGCGACCCGGCGCCGGCGCATCGGACGTCGAAGGTGACCTGAGTGACGGTGCCCTCTCCCACCGTCACGAGCACCGGATTCGAGTCCACGACACCGCAGTTGTCGGCGATGCCATCGAGCGCGATCACGTGCTCACCACCTGAGAGACCTTCGAAGACCACGGACGCGTTCGGACCCAGTGCACGTGTCCAGTCGGGATCCCCGTCGACGGTCACCACGTAACCGTCCACGTCCACCGAGCTCCCGGTGGTCGTGGCCTGAACCACCAGAGAGGCGGTCCCCGCGCATACGACGTCGAACGTTACCCGGACGGTCGCATCTTCTCCGACGGTCACAGTAAGCGGGTTCGCGCTCGAGACGCTGCAGTTGGGCGCGATCCCGCCCAGAGCCACGACGTGCTGGCCGGGTGCGAGCCCGTCGAACGAAACGGCGGCGTTGGGTCCGACCGTCAAAGCGCCCGCGGCGTCCCCATCCACGGTGACGACGTAACCGTTCGCGTCTACCCCCGTCCCCGTCGTCGTGGCCTGAACGACGAGCGACCCCGCTCCGGCGCACGTCACCTCGAACGTCGTCTGCGCCAATGCAGCACTCGGCACCAGGACGGTCCGCGGGTTCGCTCCGTTCACACTGCAATTGGGCGCCACGCCATCGAGCAATACGGAGTGCTCGCCCGCGGCGAGGCCGGAGAACGTCGCCGACCCGTTCGGTCCCACCACCTGAGCGCCACCTGGCTCGCCGTCCACGATGACGCTGTATCCGTCCGCGTCGACGGCGCTCCCGCTGGTGGTCGCCTGCACGAGCATTGATCCCGCAGCGCTGCAGGTGACCTCGAACGTGGCCTGTGCGATCGCGTCGACAGCGACGCTGACCGTCTGGGGGTTGGCGCTTGCGACGGCACAGTGGGCCGCCACGTCATCCAAGGTCACCACGTGATCGCCGGGCGCCACGTCGCTGAACACGACCGATCCGTTCGGGCCGACCGGCTGCGCCAGATTCGGGTCCCCGTCGAGCGTCACGACGTATCCATCGACGTCCACGGAACTCCCCGTGGTGATCACCTGGGCGAGGACCATCCCGGCCCCTCCGTCTCCGCACACCACGTCGTAGTGCGTCCGGGCCCCCGATCCCTCGACGAGGGTCACCGTCCTGGGATTCGGACCCACGACCCGGCATCCATCCGCCAGATCGCTCAAAACGACGTCGTGGTCACCCGCGACGAGGTCCCTGAACGAGACCGTCCCGTTCGCCGAGACGCGCTTGGCGCTCGTGCTGCCGACCGTGACGACATAGCCGTTCGGATCGACGATGGTCCCCGTGGTCGACACCGAGACCTCCAGCACGCCCGGATCGACCGGCCCGCAGGCGACCTCGAAGACGACTCGCGCCACCGCGCCCTCGTAGACCGTGACCGGCCGGGGATTCGGGTCATCGACGCTGCAACCCGGCGCCAGTCCGCCCAACGTCACGGAATGCTCCCCTGCGGATACCTCGTCGAATACCACGGCCCCGTCGGGCGAGACGGTCTGGGTCGAGCCCCCCTCATCGAGCGTGAGCAGGTAGCCGTCCGTATCAGGGACCTCTCCTCTCGTGATCGCCTGGACCAGGAGGGTGCCGGCCGGCGGGTCAGGGCCGTCCGTGCACACCACGCCGAACGCGACCGACGCGGGCTGATCATCCTCCACCACGACCGTCCGGGGGTTCTGATCGGCCACCGTGCACTGCCCTGCGACATCGTCCAGCGCGACGGTGTACTCACCCGCGCTCAGGCCCTCGAACGTCACCGAGGCGTTGGGGCCGACCCGCAGACCGGTCTGGGCATCGCCGTTCAGTGTGACCAGATACCCGTCCTCGTCCGGGTTCGTACCCGTCGTCACGGCCTGGACGGACAGAGACTGCACCGGCTCGAACGGCAGCTTCGTGCACTGGGTGGTCGCCAGGACGACGAGGACAGTGAAGAGGACGCGACTCATTCCCGCCTCAGTCGAACGCGAAGGTCAGCGAGAGCGACGGAGCCACCCCGAACTTCCACTCCGAGACCGTCTCGTCGTACCGGCTCACGTTGGAATACATGACGTCGGCGCCGAACAGGAGATGGAATCCCCGTGAGCCCTCGTCGTTTCGCGGCCATCGGGCCCGCACCCCGCCCGACGGCCCGTGGGCGCGACGTACGTAGTAGTCCAGCCCGCTCACCGTCTCCCAGGCGCCCGAGTAGGCCAGGGACAACCCCCACCAGTCCGCCGTCGGAAAAGCGAGCACGTTCAGGGAAACAAGCTTGACCCTCCGATCCTGATACTCCGGTCTCGGTTCTCCCGGAAAGACCGGGTCCTCACCCGGCGCGCCCGAAGGGCGCAGACCAAGCTGCAGCTTGGCATACCAGTGCCTGCTCGGACCGCCGGCCACCGAGAGAAACGGCACACCGAACGAGGAGGAACCCGCGACCAGGAGCACGCCGCCCAGCCCCGGGCCCCACCACCACCTGCCATCGTCGCTGGACGACGCAGTCGGTTCGGGAACCAGGACCGTATCCGGCGGCCCGGACACGTGCAGTGTCACCGCGTCGGACATCGACTCGCCGGTGCCGAACGCGGTGAAGCGCAGCTCGGTGTGGCGATCGACCGTGTAGCTCAGCGTTTCCGGCGGGGGCGAGTCCTCTTCGTACTGGAACACCTGCACGACGCGCTCCACGACCTCGCCCCCTCTGAGGGATACCTCTCTCAGTACCGCGAAGTCTGCGTACTCGGCCTCGAGCAACAACGTCACGGCCTCGCCTTCGTGCCACACCGACGAGGGCGTGGCAGTCAGCCGAGCCCTCGGCCGTCGGTCGGGAGGGTCGAAGACGTCGATCATCACGCTGTCCGCTTGCGATCCGCCGGCTCCCGTGACGGTGAGAACGTACGTCGTAGGCGAGTGGACGTGGATGGACGTGTCGTTGACGAGTGGACTGCCGGGCGGGGAGAGAAGGGGTTCGCCACCGCTGCTGCCCGCAGAGGAGAACGTCACCGCACTTCCGCGGGCTACGGTCAAGCGTCCCCTCGGGTGCAGGATCGCGATCGGAACAGGCTCGGGCGGTCGCGGATCACTCGTCCCGGTTGCAGGCTCCGTCGACGTCCCCGCCGAGTCCGTCGATCCGACTTCGGGAGGGGGGGGCGGCCTCGGCGCCGCACCCCCGCAGGTGAGGCGGAAGTCCACCGTGTCGGCGACCCGGTCTACGTCCCCCACGAGGCGGCGTGGATTCCCCTCACTCTCCTCGCACGCCCCGATGTCGCGCAGCTCCACCTCCAGAGCATCGAACGCAGGGAGCGCCCAGCGCAGCTCCCCGTTTGCCGCCACCGCTCGAGCCGTGTCCCCGTTGACCCAGACGGAGTACCCATCGGGCACAGGTGCCTCCGGGTCGGTCATCACCGTGGCGACACGCACCACCAGCAGCCGCGGCCATGGCCCCGGCTCGGCTTGGCCGTGCAGCGCGGACCTCGGGCCCGAGACGCCGGTCAGTACGCAGCAGATCAGGAGCCCGTAGCCCCATCGCACGACCTTACGCCCCTCCACTGGCCATCTCCTCCAGGGCGGCGTTGATCGAGTCGACGTTGACGTCGAATTCCCTCGTCAGCTCGTAGAAACCCCGGAGCAGGAGGGTGTCCTGCGCTCCTGCCAGTCCTCGGGCCGAAATCACGAGGCCTGACTGCGTCTCGAGAATGCGGGTATTCTCGCAGACGAGCTCCACGATCCCCGGCTTGCCGCCCCCCGTGTTACCGGGGCCGCCCGCGGCATCGCAGAGCGCGGCGCGGCTGACGTGGGAAAGGTGAAGATCGGCCCCGGCCAGGGCGGTCACGACCACTGCGGCGTCCTCGGGGGTCAGGCTCTCCGCCGCCTCGCTGACCGCGCTGGCCGCGAGATACACGCTGTCTTTCGCCGCGTTCAAGGTATCCAGGAGCAGATACGCCCGATATGCGGCCGCCTGATCTGCCACCACCGACGTCTCGCCCCACCACTTGCCGAGGGGGACCCCGACACCGAAACCGAGCAGCGCAGCCAGGAGCGCGCCCCAGAGGGCAAGGTCCCGCAGCCGCAGGATCCACCGCCACGCCTCGGCGCGGCCGCTCTGTCGAAGTGGCCGGACCAGGGCATCGTGGGCCAGCGTCAGCGACTCCTGGCCGTCACTGGTGGATCGGGTCAGGATGTCCCGCGCAACGAGCTCGTCGACGGTCTGATCACTCAGGCCGTCCGACGCCCCGAGCTCGACGGAATCGACGCTCCTGCGTCGATCACTGTCGGACAGCAGCCGGCTCTCGAGCGTCCGCTGAGCGTGTTGAAGGCGCCGCTCGTGCACCAGGCGCTCCCACGGCCCCGCGGACTGGCCGGGGCCTGTCGGTAGCCCCGTGCTGGCCCGAAGGCTGTCTGCGAAGAACTCGAAGAGCACCTCGCTGCCGAACATGTCGACGATGGCCTTCGTGATCTCGTGGCCACCCTGCCGGACCCGTGTCTCATCGAGCCGCATGCAGAGCACGGAAAAAGCTGAAGGCTCGACCTGGAGTTCGTGAAGCGTAAGGCGGCCGGTCGCGCCACCCGCAGCCTTTCTCACGATGCCTTCGGCCACATCGTCCTCGACGAGGCCCGCGCCCGGTCCCAGCACTGCGGCCTTCGCCTGATCCCCCCGCAACGGCTCCAGGCGGTACCCGTTCTGCAGCAGCTTCGGGGAGACGAGGTCCCGGACGCGATCCAGCTCACCCTCCGAATCGTCACGCGTGCAGATGACGATCTTGTAGTGGTGTCGCGCCGGCGTAAACCACTGGCCCATGCTCGGGTCGCCCTCGAATCGGCGGCGGACCGCCGCGGGAGTCCTGTCCTCCGTGAGATCGGCGAGCTCGGCGAGGAAGGCGTCGCGTTGGAGGTGACCCGAATCGGATGAGGCCAGGACTTCTTCGAACTGATCGAGGACCAGGAAAGGCATCGCGATCCGGTGGCCCCTCGTCCAGAACCACCCGTCGGCGCGATGGAGGTACTCCCAGAGGGTTTCCTCTTCTCGAGGCCGAGGGCCCCGTATCTCCGCGTCTTCCGCGGCGGCGGCGATCGCGAGCTTGACCTGCCCTGCGAGCGGACCGGCAGTCGCCGAGAGGTCGAACCGAACGTAGACGGGGAGCGCGTCCTCCTCTCGCTGTCTCACGAGCAGACCCGCACGCAGCAGCGACGTCTTACCGGACCCGGAGGGTCCGTACAGCAGGGTCGCACGATGACTCCGTGCTAGATGATAGAGCTTGTTGACTTCCTCCCACCGGCCGAAGTAGAGCTCCGCATCGCGCTCTTCGTACGGTCGAAGACCCAGCCAGGGGGCCTTCGCGTCAGGAGGAGTCCCCGACCCCGACTCCGCATCGTGATGCGCGTTCATGGGGACGAGGGGGCCGACCGATAGAGCGCTTCGTAGGTCTCACGCTCACGGCGTTCCACGATCTCTACCAGCCGGGGAACGAAGACGTCGATCTCCAGCCATTGATAGGCGTTCCAGAAGGGCACGTCGTCGTACGAGGTGCCGTCGATGGAAACCGGATGAATCAGCGGAGCGCTCTGGATCTCGGGGGCGACCCCGGTGTTTCGGCGTCGCATCAGGTCCGCTCTGTCCTCGGCCCAGCTCCATTCCGACCGGAAGTACCGATCCTCGTTCACGTCGGGCAGGACTTGTCGCGAGATGACCGGAACGAACGCGTCGCACTTGCCGATGATGTTGCGGATGTCGTCGTCGTACCTGTCTCCGCTCTGCAGCGCGCTGCGATCGAACCACACATCGAGCCCCGCAGCCTCGAGGGCGTCCCTCAGCTTCTCGACCTCCGACCTGTCCTCGCTGGCGTAGCTGAGGAAGATCCCCCGCCCGAGCTTGCGTCCCCGCGACGCGGCCGGATGAGCTCGACCCGAGGGTTGCAGCGCCACCTGAGCCGCTCCCGTCTCCACCGATCCCCGCGAGCGCCCGTTCGTCCCGGCAGGCGAGGGGGACGGCGATCCGTACCGCAGGAAAGCATCCAGGTCGAGCGGGGGTGAAACCCGGCCAGGTGCTCCTTCACCTTCGGCCCAACGGGCGTGAAGCTCGTCGATGAAGTCGACGGCCCCACCCCCCTCCCAGATGGTCAACGGATGGGTGAAGAGATCCAGGAAGTACTTCAAACCCCTGTCGTTTCCGGCAGTACCTCCCACCACCAGGTACTCCTCTCCCGGCGCGGTGAGACGCTTCCGTCTCGCGATGCGGACGAGGAAGCGTGTGAGCCAGTCGGGAAGACCACACCCGAGCAGCAGGAGCTTGCTCTTGTTCAGCGTGTCGAGCAGGACCCTGGGCGCCCTATCCGGCTCCTGGAGCTGGTGCATGAACTCCAGCATGTCCTCCTCCGTGACCGCGAAGTCCCGCGGGCCCTCGACGCCGAGGAGGTGGTAGACGAATGTCGCCGGCCAGTCCCGCGCGTCGAAGTCGCTGCACGCGAAAGGGAGGTCCCGATCTTCGGGAGACGCACCATTGAGAGCGAACGCGCGCACGACGGTCTGCCGGTCGTGTCGAGCGAGCGCCTTCTGGAGCCACCGGTCGCACGTCGTGGTCACGAACAGCTTGAAGTCCGTGATCTTCGCGAGCGTGTCGAGGGGCTGAGGAATCGGCGAATCGTAGGCCGACTTGAGAAGCTGTCGCACCTTCGGATACACATCGTCCGGATTGTCCCGGTACGTGCAGGAAGCGCGATACTGGGCCGCGGCAATCGCCAGGGACGATCGTCCGGTGCGCCTCTTGTCCGAAGGCGCTTCATCACCGTTTCGGAGATGCTCTTCGGTGAAGCGGTCGGCGAGCTCGTCTTCGAGGTTGACCCGCTCGTCGTTGCGCTGAACGGTCAGCAACTCCCGCCCGACGACGGGAACGACCACACCCCTACGGATGTCGAGAAGCAGATCGTCCCAAAAGACGTCGGTGGCGTTCGTCTGGCTCGCGCCGCTGTCCGCTGCCATCGAGGGGAGCTCCGTTCACGTTCCGTAGTCGCGCCCCCCCCGGGCGGGATGGCCCAACATAGGCGCGAAGGCTCCCTATGGCCAGAACTTTCTTTCGCGTATCCGCTTGTCAGGCAGAGGCTTTGCTCACCGGGCGCTTCTTCAGCTGCGACCCGTACGCCCGGAATCCCGCGCGCCGAACGATCGTCCACCCGATCGTGACTCCAGCGGCATTCAAGAGGAAGTCCGTGATGTCCAGCGTCCGACCCATAGTGATGGTCTGCGAGAGCTCGATCAGCCCCGCCAGGTAGAGGGCCGGCAGGAATCCGTGGAGCGCCCCCCGCGTGCGTAACGGCCACACTGCGAGCAGGGCGCCCAGTGGCAGGAAGAGGCAGAAGCCGACGATCACGTCCGTCACGCTGAACATGTCGAATCGCGATCCGAGAGAACGCAGAGGGATCCACCACTCTCCGGAGAGCTTCTCCAGCATGGCGCTCACTGTCGGCTCCGGACTGTACGGGCGCAGCCCCCAGAGCAGGATCCACGGCACGTACAGCCCCGTGAGCACGAGCGGACGATCAGCGCCCCGGATGGCGCGGCTGAACGGCGGCAGGGCCCGGGCCCCGAGCAACGCCCCCGCCGCGACCGCGATCGCGTGAACCAGGGCGGCTCCACCCAGGATCTCCATTCCCAGTGCGCCGTGCCCCACCTCGATGAGCGCGAAGAGGATGGCTCCACCGACCGCCACGTATCCCGCGGCCTTTCGATAGGAGACGCCCAGCTCGCTCAAGGCGGCCACCGCGAATACGCCGGCGGGAAAGAACAGGAGCACGTCGCCGATCGGCCACTCGCCGAGCCCACCCCACCGGAATCGCGACACGGCCTCGGTCAGCCGGGCCATCGGACCACCCCTCGCCCACGGCTCGATGTCCTGGCGGAACAGGGGGACGAATGCCTCGCCCGCTACGGCCAGACCGCACGAAAGCGCGAAAACGGCCGCAGGAACGCCCACGAACGACTTCTTGCCCTTCCGCTGCGCGAGACCCTGTACCACCAGCACCAGACTGATCGCGCCGAGGGCCGCTCCGAGCGTGTTGGTGGCCAGATCGAGGATACTCGCGGTGCGCGATCGGCTGAACAGCTGAAGCACCTCGACGAGCAGGCTGAGCGCGGCGCCCGAAAGGACGGCGTTTCTCAGCTCGACCCGTGAGCGCCCCGGACCGGCCGTCACCATCCACAACAGCCCCCAGCCCGCGAAAAGCAGGACGTTCCGGGCTCCGTCGATGATGTCTCGGGCGGAGATCGACGGGTCGAGCATCCGCCCCAGGCGTCGACTCACGTCCCCCGCGTCGACGTCGATGCGGAACCAGCTGAGCGTGGCGAGAAAGAGGACTCCGACGTAGGCGAGTCTCAGCGGGAGCCGAACCTGGTCGAGCCGATCGGCAAAGGTGGTCCCCGAGGGTCTACCGTTCAGCCCCGGCCCGCGCCTCCCCGGCCGAGAGCTTCGACGCTCACCGCGATCCTCAGGCATGCTCCCCCGAGCTCACGGTTTCCGCCGGACGCCGGAGAAACCTCTTCACCGACCTGTCGAGCCAATCCGGCCGGTTCTCGTACATGTGCAGCAATCGCGAAGGAAGGGTCGGCAAGGGCAACCGCAGCTCATAGAGCGGCCGTCCGACCGGGCTCCATCGCCGCTTGTAGTCGGCGAACTCGTGACCGTAGTCGATCTCGGTCATGCCGCGTTCGATCGAGTCCTGGATGAGCCACCACATGTGCGCGACCCCGGGACGGTGTCGATCCATCTCGGACACGAACGCGAGCTTCGAGATCGTCGTCGCAGGGGGCCGGGCGGCGCCCCAGATGAACGAGACGGGACGCCCATCGAGATACAGTACGGACAGATCGAGCGCCCGCCTGGCCGCCATCTTCTTCGAGACCTCCCGTACGAACTCGCGAGACTCCGGGTCGCCGATCGCGCGCCCGTGATCCGCCGTCCCCTGCCAGCTCGCATCGCTGACCACAAGAGCGTCGTCGACCAGGCGATCGACCTCCGACAGGTCGCATTCCGCATCGAGGCCGACTCTCCGAAACGTCACTTCGCCCTGCCGCGCCAGCTTCCTCGCGACGGATCGGATCTGGCCGCGCCGATTCGAGGAAAGCCCCGCCAGGTACTCATCCGCGGAATCCGGAAGCTCGATGACGATCGTCTCGCCGAGACGCTCGACCGTTACCCCGGCCATGCCGCGCGCCTCGGCGACCAGGGGCGAATCCTCGGGGACGACGGTCAGCGTGCAGCGCGCCCAGTTTCCCTCTCGCTGGAGCGCGTCGATGACCGGCGTCAGGAGCGGGCCCGTCCAGCGAGGGGCGATGAGACCTCCCTGCCGTGTCGACCAGCCGCCGCCGGCCCACTGCAGCTCTCTCCGGGGAAACGGGAGGCTGCGTTCACTGCTGTCGAGAAGTGGAAGCACGGCGGCCAACCCCGAGTCGTCCTCCACCACGACGATCACGTGACGCTCGCCCGCGCTCTCCACGGCCCACTTCATGTGAATCCAGTCGTAGGACATGTACGGCGACGCCTCGGGCGTGGCGGCGTAGAGCTCGTCCCACGCCGGCCGGAGCCCGGCGAACTCCTCGAGCGTGTCGACGACCCGAACCGAGACGGGCATCAGTCCCGGCCGCGGACGAGTCGGAGGCGAGAGGCGATCCGCTCCAGGAAGATCGACAGGGAAGGGCCCGGGTCGGTAAGCGAGAAGACGGGCACGTACGTCCGTCCCCGGAGCGAGGCGAGCCACTGGCGTCGCGTCAGCTCCCCCCCGGCCCGGTACTGACGAAACGCCCACCTGTCTTCCCGGGGCCACCACAGGCCGACGCCGGCCTCGAAGTCGTCGACCCGAGGATACGGCGCTCCCGTGATCCGGCCGTAGAAGAGCTTCGGCATGTCGATGCCGCTCCTGACGATCACGTCGTTCGATTTCGTGAACCGAACGTTGCACTCCATGAGCTTGAGGCGGCCGTCACGCGCGTCCCGCTTGAACTCGACGACGGCGATCCCGCGCAGTCCCGAGCCGCGGACGAAGCGTTCGCCGAGTGCCCTGAGCTCGGCGTCTTCATAGCTCCGGTGGAGCGTGCCGAGACCGTGATGGATCGGATACTGCCGGTACTTCCGCTTGGTGAAGTGGAACTGTGGCTCGCCGTCGTCGGCCACGTAGGTCCAGTAGCTGAAGTACTGATCGTCCGCTCCCGGAATGACCTCGGTGATCAGGACGTCGAGTCCGGACTCCTCGACGAGGGCGTGCGCCTCCCGCATCTCCGCAGCGTCGTTCGCGACGATGAGCTTGGTCTTGAAGCGATTCCAGAACGCCACCGAGCTACGGGGCTTGATCGCGCACGGGTAGCGCAGCTCCGGCAAAGCGTCCAGGAACGCGCGGCGGTCCGGGATCTCCCACGTGCGCGGAGCCTCGACCCCGATTCGCCCCGCCATCTCGTAGGTGGCGATCTTGTCGAGCAGCGTCAGCGTGATGTCGTCCCGGCTCTCGTCGAGCAGGAAGTGGCGCGCGAGGGCCTCCCGGTTGACCGCGATCATCTCGACCGAGAGGTCGTTGCAGGGGATCAGCACGCTTCCGTGGAAGGGCTCGGCTTCCGGGCCGAGGAGCCAGTCCAGCCAGATCTGAAGCTGTTCGTCCGTCGTGCAGTTGGTTGGCTGCTGGTATTCGATCACATCGACGTGGCGCGAGCGAGCCAGCCAATCGACACCGCCGAGCGAGTACGTGCGCACACCCAGCTCCGCGAGTGAGCGCGCGACCGACAGGCCGTTCTCGTTCGCACCGATGACGATCGCGTGGGGCCGGGCCCCGGAACGATCGCTACTCACGGTAGAGGCCGTGCTGACGGAAGTCGCGTCCATGATTCACGCACGGATCAGAGAGACGTCCCGGCCGCCGGAGCCTTCGCGGAGGCGAAGACGTGCTCCAGCACCATCTCGCCCACCGGGAGAGTCCTCGACCTCTCGGCGACCAGCACGTGATGGTGGAGTCCGGGCATGGCGTTGATCTCGTTGAAGTAGGTGTCGGAGCCCTCGAGCGGCCGACTCACGTCGGAGCTCATCAGGTCCACCCCCGCGATGTCGAGCCCCACGTGGGCGACGAGTCGGGCTCCCTGCTCCACGACGTCCGGATGGATCTCGTCTCGAACGATATGATTCTCGCGAGCCGCGTTCTGGTTCACCACGTTCTTGACCTCCACACGCCGTCCCGACTCCGGCACGGAGGCCAGCGTGAGGCCCTGCCGGGCGAGGTGCAGACGTCCGTCCAGGTCCATGGGGAGGGGGTGCAGGGCAACGACGTTCCCACTCGAGTACCGGCGGACGGTCTCGGCCTCGACGAGCTCCCGTACCGATCGCTTCCCGTCTCCGACCACCGTCGGCGGGTCCCGCCGAACGGCATCGATGAACCGTCCCCCTAAATAAAGGAGGCGATACGAGCTCCCGGCGAGGTGACGCTCGACCATCAGGGGCGCCGCGAAGTAGTCGGCAGCGTTGATGCTCGCCGTTTCGAGGGTCCGTACGTCGTCGATGCCGGTCGTCACGCCCTGGCCCGCTCCTGTGCCCTGAGCGGGCTTCACCACCACCGCTCCCCCCTGCTCTTCCATGAAGCGAACCGCACGGTCGAAGCTCGCCATGGAGTAGACGAGGTAGGGCGGTGCCGGAAGTCCGGCTTCGGCGAACGCCTTGTGAACCACCGGCTTGTTCGCCGCTACCTTGACGCCGAGATGCGTGTCCAGCATCACCTCGAAGATGCTCACCCACGTCCACTGGTCTCCCCGCCGGACCCGAAGCAGGTCACCCTCGACCCGCTCGATCTCCGCACCTACGCCGTGCGCGGCGCCCGTCCAGAAATCGAGATAGAACTCGGTGCGGAGGCGGCGGAAGTGAGCCCGCACCTCGTGGTCGTCGGGCCTCAGCGACTGCAGGGCACGGCGCAGGACGATCCTGCCGCGCGCCACGAAGGCACGATGGCTCATGGAGCCGCGGGGGCCTGAGCGCGCCGCATGCATCGCGTGGTGAGCATCGTGGGTTCCGAGATCCGTGTCGGCCGGTATGAACGAGGTCACGCAAGGCCGCACAGGAGGGTCCGTCGTCGGTCACGCCACGCGCCGAATCCGCCCTCCTCCGCCCTGCGTGGGGGGTGCTATTGAATGCTACCCGATGGCCGAAGCGAGGCGCAACGATGCTGAGCGGCCTAGCGAGCGAGCTCGTCGAAGGTTGCGTTCTGGATCGCGTACGAGCGCCAATCCTCGTGATCGAAGTGCCACCACTCGGCCTCGTACACGGTGAATCCCTCCGCTTCCATCGTCCGGCGCAGCAGATCCCGCAGCCAGCGCTGCTGCGACGTTCCGCCGGGATAGTCGGGAAACGACCTCGGCGAGAACTCGTCGTAGGTGCCTACCATATCTACGGGCTCACCCGTTCTCAGGTCGTACATGCTCAGATCGATCGCCGCACCCCGGTTGTGCCGGGATCCGCTCGCCGGGTCGGCCACGAAGATCTTCTGCGACTCGGGCGTCGCGTCCCAGAACATCCGGGTCACGTACCACGGCCTGTACCCGTCGTGCAGGAGGAGGCCGTATCCATACGGGGCGAGCGCCCGGTGAGCCCGGGCGACCGCCTCCGCGGCCGGGCGCTGAAGGAAGAGTCGCTCCTCGTCGTAGAAGACCGAGGACATGAAGTTGTTGGTCGACGCGTACCGCATGTCCAGGCGGACCCCCGGCTCGAGCGAGGCCACTTCCACGAGCTCGGATGCCCGAAAATCGCCCTCTTCGACCGGCGGGGAGGCGGCGAGCGCCTCCGCCCGCAGCTCTCGAACCGGTCGCACGGGATCGATGCGGAACGTCCCCCCGGCCTCCGTCCCCACCTCCCTTCGCTCGAACACGACCGAGGCGGCCTCCACGGACGTCGCCCGGCCCTCCGGAGCGCGATCGAAGACCAGCCGTTCTCCGTGGTAGAGCCCCCAGTCCGGAAAGGCGTAGACATCCGCCGAGATCTCCTCGAGCGGATAGAGGAAGAACCACTCGATCAGGGCATGGAGCTTCCCCTGTCGCTCCAGGACATACAGCACGTTGTGGTCCCATCCGTACTCACCGATGAGACCGCGCCAGTGTGCGGCAGGCGGATCGGGCAGGCCGGCCTCGGGACGGCGCGCGAGGCGGATCGGCGTCTCCGTCAGGCGCACCACTGCATCCGCGTCGGGCAGGAGCCTCAGTCCGAACGAGACACGGTCGTCGACGATCAGGGTGTCCCCCCGGGCACGGAGCTCCATCACGGCCCCGCCCCGAGCGGGGATCACGAAGAGTCGACCGTTCCGCTCGTCGAGCTCCAGCGCGTCGTCGCCCTCCCCGTACCATCCTTCCAGCGCACGCGCGAGGTCCGGATCGACGGGGTCGGTTCCCCGGAGCGGCTCCGACGGGAGCGTCTCCCCTCTTCGAACGGCAAGCATCAGCTCGAGCGCGGCGTCCGCGACCCGGCTCGTCACCGTGTTGGTGCCGTCGACCGCCGACACGACCGCGACTCCGAGACCGGCGTCGGGCAGGAACGAAAGCTGTGTGGAAAAACCGTAGATGGCTCCCCCGTGGCCGAGCCAGCGCTCACCGAAGCGCTCGTCGACGGCAAAGCCGAACCCGTACCCGGACGTCGCTCCCGGCTCCGAGAACTGCGGCTCCCACATCTGCTCCAGGGTGCCGCGCTCCAGAACGCGTGCTGCCTCCCCTTCACCCCCCCGGAAGGCCGCGCTCATGAAGCGCGAGAGATCGAGAACCGTCGAGTACATGCTGCCCGCGGGAGCCATGCCCAGCTCGAACCCGGGAGCCGGGAATAGATCTCGATCGAACCCCCACATGAAGGCGTCGGCCAGATCCGCGACCAGGGGCGGCTCCGGCTCGAACGCGCTGCGGGTCATGCCGAGAGGCTCCAGCACGGCACGCTTCACGTATCGGGCGAACGGCTCGCCCTGCGTCTTCTCGAGCGCGTAGCCGACGACGGCGATGCCCGCGTTCGAGTACTTCGTGCGGCTGGTGGGCGGGTAGATCTGCGGCGTTCCGGCCATGCTTCGCACCGTCGTCGCAAGATCGGTTCCCGTGTCGTCGAAGTAGTGCCCAGCCGGTGGCTCCCGGATGATCCCCGCTCGATGCGACATGAGCTGGCGCAGCGTGATGGGCGTGTCCGTGTCGTTCGTGGGCGTGAACTCGGGGACGTACTGCTGGACCGGGGCGTCGATGTCGATCGCGCCACGCTCCACGAGCTGCATCACCGCGATGTCCGTGAACATCTTCGACACGGAGCCGACCCGGTAGACGGTCTCCGCAGTCGCAGGGGTTCCCTCGGCCTGCTCTCCGAACCCCCGGGCCCAGACGACATCGTCTCCGTCGACCAGCGCGATCGAGACCGCGCGCAGCCCCTTCTGTGCGCGCTCCCGTTCGATCATCGCGTCGAGCTCGCGGGCGACCTCCGCGTAACGCGCCTCGACCGCAACGTCGGCGTCGGGGCCTTGCACCGGCTCGGCACAACCCGCGAGGAGAACAGCCGCGGACGCCAGACCGAGCCAGGGGCTCGCGATGCCCGGCAGGGAACGCCGGCGGGGCTCATGCGACGCAACTCGGTGGGTGCTCACGATACCTCCCGATCAGTCGGGGCTGTCGAACGAAGAACAGGCTCGAGCACGGTACGTGACCCGACCTCGACCCGACAGGCTCGGCGAGACCCCGCGGCCGCGAGGACGAGCGCCCGCCCGTTTTCGATCCGTCGATTCGCACGGCTTGCCCTCATACGGTCATACGCATAAGCTGCAGGCCCACTTCTTCGGGAGAACGTCATGCGCACACGTCTTGGTGGACTGGCCTTTGTCGCCGTCGCTGCAGCTCTCACCCTCGGATGGAAGACAGACGCGCCGACGTTGCAGGAGTCGATCCAGGGGGGCTGGATCTTCACCAGCGAGGACAACAGCCACCAGCGAGGACTGATCATCCTCGCGGAGAGCAACTACAGCATCATGTACGTATCCGGGGGAGAAGAGCGGGTGCCGTTCTCCGAGGACCCGAGCGACGAGGAGCGCCTCGCCGCCTGGAGCTCGTTCGTGGCGAACTCGGGCCGTTACACGCTGGAGGGCAATCAGATCACCTACGAGGCGTACATGGCCAAGAACCCCAGCTACATGGCGGACTGGCCCGACAACGACCGCACCGCCACGGTGGAGGTCGAGGGAGACCGCATGACGTGGACCGCCCCCAACGGGTCGAGCGTCTCGCTTCGCCGGGTGGGGAACTAGACGGGCGGCTCACCACGCATGCCCGCACCGCGCGTACTCCAGCGCCAGGAAATCGAACGCCTCGTCGACGTGCCAGAGCTGATCCGGGAGATCGAGAAGGGATTCGTGCTGTATTCCGAGGGCCGAGTTACGGTGCCCCCGGTCGGGTTCCTCCACTTCGCCGATCCGCCCGGCGACGTGCACATCAAGTACGGGTACATCGAGGGAGACGATCAGTACGTCCTCAAGATGGCCTCGGCATTCTACGACAACCCCCGGCTCGGTCTCCCCGCGAGCGACGGGCTGTTGCTGGTGTTCAGCCAGAAGACCGGGGCACTCGAGCTGGTGCTGCTCGACGAGTGCTGGCTGACCGACATGCGCACGGCCGCCGCCGGGGCCGTGGCCGCGCGGCATCTCGCGCCCCCGACGGTGGATCGCATCGGGATCGTCGGAACCGGCGTCCAGGCGCGACTGCAGCTGGAGATGCTCAGCGAGGTCGTCGACTGCGGGCAATGCCTGGTGTGGGGTCGGAACCCCGACAGGGTCGAGCGGATGATCCGGGACCTGGGGGCAAGGCCCCGCATACAGCAGTGGGGCCTGCGCATCGACGCGGCCCCTACGGTGGACGAGCTGACGGCTCGGTGTGACCTCATCGTAACGACTACTTCCGCGACCTCCCCGCTGATCTCGGCCGACCAGGTGACCCGCGGAACGCACGTAACCGCCATGGGGTCGGACGACCACGGCAAGCAGGAGCTGGAGGCGCGCCTGCTCGGCGCGGCCGACGTGGTCGTCGCGGACAGCCGCGTGCAGTGCGTCGATCATGGAGAGTGCTCCGCCGCCATCCGGGAGGGGTGGCTCCAGGAGGCCGAGATCGTCGAGCTGGGCGACGTCATCCGTGATCCGGCCCGGGGGCGAACCGGCGACGATCAGATCACGATCGCGGACCTGACCGGGGTCGCCGTCCAGGATATCCAGATCGCGAAGATCGTCGATCGCGCTCTGAGGTCGTAAAGGGGGGGGAACCCCGACGGTCGCCTCGTCCTGGCCGGCTTCTTGCATCCAAGACTTGCACACGTCCACGCACCATCGGGCACACCCCCCAGGAGCCGACGATGCAAAGACACACCGCTCGCCCTTACGACACATCCGACCACTCGGTCTTCACCGTCACGGACCGGGAGGTGCGAGCATGATCCTCGTGGCCTGGCTCCTGATCGGAGTCCTCTTCTGGAGCGTGTTCATCGGGCTCGGACTTCAGTTCGCGCCGGTCGAGTACGGATGGTCGTCGCCCCCTCCCGCGGTCTCTTACGGGCATTCGCGACGCCTCCACGATTCCGCTCGCCCCCGCCTGCGGGTCATCCGCGGCGGCGCGACGCCCGGTCCGGCATACACCCGCATCTTCCATCCGGAGCTGCGTCGGGCGAGCTAGGCTCGCCCGTTCACTCCGAACCGAGGCCCAGCGCCTCCAGCGAGAGTCGACCAAGCTCCTCGCGGAGCTCCGCGGCCACGGCCTCCATCCCCGGCTCCGCGATCAGATTGCGGGTCTCGAAGGGATCGGCCTCGAGGTCGTACAGCTCGTCGTCGTGTCGGACCCAGTGGATGTACTTGTAGCGGCGTGTCCGGACCGCTCGATAGTCCATCGTCGTGAGCCACGGCATGGGGTTCTCGTACGTGTAGAACTCCACCATCACCGACTCCCGGCCCTGCCCCCCTGCACCCGTCAGGAGTGGTACGAACGACCGCCCCTGGATGTGCGCCCCCACCTCGGCGCCGGCGAGCTCGAGCAGCGTGGGCGCGATGTCGATCGATGAGACGAGCCCCTCCACACGCAGCCCGGGCGGCACGCGGGCCGGGTATCGCACGAGCAGGGGATTCCGAATCGACTCCTCGTACGGCATCCTGCGCTCTATGGAGAACCCGTGCTCTCCGAAGAAGTAGCCGTTGTCACTGGTGAAGAGCACCACGGTATCGTCGAGCGCACCTCGCTCCTCGAGGGCGTTGAGGATGTCACCCAGCCCCTCGTCGATCGCGAGCAGCATCTCCGCACGGCGCCGGACCGTCGTCTCGCCCGTCAGCGGATCGAGGAAGTCCTCCCCGAAGGTATCCATGATCTCGGGGCTCGCCCGGATCCGCAGCGCCTCACGAGAGGCGGCGCTCGTCACGTCGTCCAGAGACGAGGGCACGTTGGGCCTTCGCCGGAAGACGCGGTCGTCGTAGCGGCCGAGGTGTCGGGGGGCGGGGATGTAGACCATCGGATAGTCCAGATCCACCGACCCGTCGTCGAGCTGGCGCGCGTCCGGATGGACACCCTTGTGGCTGAGGTACAGGATGAAGGGCCGCTCCCGCTCCCGCTCGATGAAGGCCAGCGCCCGATCCGTGAGGATGTCCGTGACGTATCCTTCCACGGTCCGGAGCTCCCCGTCCTCGTACAGCGTCGGATCGACCGTCCGCCCCTGGCCCGGAAGGGCGACCCAGTAGTCGAAGCCGGGCCGGGGTGTGGGGTCGTTCCCCATGTGCCACTTCCCGACGAAGGCCGTTTCGTATCCCGAGTCCCTGAGCGCCCGGGGGAACGTCTCGAGCCCATGGCTGGCCCGATTCCGTGCGACGTTGTCGATGATGCCGTGCCGGGACGGATACTGCCCCGTCAGCAGGCTCGCACGGTTCGGCGAGCAGAGTGGCACGGCGTGGAACGCGTTCTCGAACATCGCCCCCTCGCGGGCCAGGCGATCGATGTTCGGCGTTTCGAGGTAGGGGTGGCCAGCCGCCCCGAACTCGTCCCACCGCAGGTCGTCGACCAGCACGACCACGATGTTGGGCGGGCGACGCGCGATCCCGGCCGACCCCTCGGCCGGGACCGCGTCGTCCGCCGTGGTGGCCACGTCTGCGCACGCCGCGAGGGCGGCGCAGAGCCCGATGGCCGTCGAGAGGATCGGGCGGAGGCGATTCGCGTGGCTCATCGGCAGCGAGGCTGGAGGTTCATCCGCGCCAACCTACGGCCTCCCGGCGCAGCAGCCCACAGCCTCCGGGACCTTACTGCCCGCCGCCCGGCCTCCCCAGGGTGGCGGTCGCTCCCTCCATCGGCCCTCCCGCCCCGAACCTCAGCGTCAGCACCCCGTCTTCGATGCTGTAGGTCATCGTCTGGGCGTTCCCTTCCCCTCCGGTCGGAGCGAACTGGGACATGTAGGCGGGGTCCTTCGCGACAAACGCCTCGTAGGTGATCTCGCTTCCCGAAACGCTGTAACGACCCGAGTTCGCCACGAACGGCTGATACGCGGCAGCGAGCGCCGCGTCGGACGGATCCGTCCCGACGGGCTCACGCGCGTCGCCGATGACGAACATGATGCTGTAGTGCCCGGATTCGGTGAACATGAACAGGCCTCGGCGCGGGGTCGGGCCGGTTCTCCCTTCACCCCATTCCCAACCCCTGATCACCCAACCGCCGAGGAGATCCTCGTTCGACTGGGCGTGGACAGGTGTCCACAGCCCGCCGAACGCCGAAGCCACCGCGACGACCGCCGTCAGCGCTCGAATTCGCATGTTCATGACGCGCACCTCTCTTTGTGAGGACAGGAGCTCCCGTCGGAGCCGAGCTCAACATGGGGTGCGCGTAGGCCACGGGCCAGCACGGCCCGAGATGCGACGTCAGGCGACGGCCTCGACCGGCTCCTGCCGCTCGGGAGTGCTCTCGAACGAAAGCCGTGCCGGTGGCCGGAAGACAATGCCGACCGAATGGTGCTGGGGGAGCTCGTCGGCCGGAGCGAAGCGAAGACCAAGCGCTACAAAGGCTCC
>Ga0209536_100003223_pt1 | contig 26283 bp, 18 predicted proteins | sample DeeMarSeWOR28_12_FD_187461 | JGI IMG/M metagenome (GOLD analysis project Ga0209536, IMG submission 187461) | Marine sediment microbial communities from White Oak River estuary, North Carolina - WOR-2-8_12 (SPAdes) (version 2) | ecosystem: Environmental > Aquatic > Marine > Intertidal zone >...
CTTCAGTTTGATCATCATCCTTGAACAATTTTAATGCATCGATGAAGCGAGTGCCAATGACGGGGTCGCCGCCGATCCCGATGCAGGTGGATTGTCCCAATCCCACTTTGGTAATCTGATCGACTGCTTCATAGGTTAAAGTACCACTGCGGCTGATCACACCGACTGATCCCTCTTTGTGAATAAAGCCGGGCATGATGCCCACCTTGCATTTTCCCGGGGAAATAACGCCCGGGCAATTCGGCCCGATTAACCGGGTGTTAGTCATCTTCAAATAATTATATACTTTTAACATATCCAGCGCGGGGACACCTTCGGTAATGCAAACAACCGTTTCGATACCGGCACCTGCTGCCTCGTAAATGGCATCCGCGGTAAATGCAGGAGGTACAAATATCGCCGAGACACTGGCTCCGGTTTTCTCCACTGCATCATTCACTGTGTTGAACACCGGCACCTTACCTTCAAATGTTTCTCCGCCTTTGCCGGGTGTTACTCCGGCAACTACATTGGTGCCATACTCAATCATCTGGTCAGTATGAAAGGAACCTTCTTTACCGGTAATCCCCTGGACTACCACGCGAGTATTTTCATCTACTATGATGCTCATAACATATCCTTTGGTTTCATTTCAGCTTTCGACTTCTTTGCGACCTTTGCGGTTATCTTTGTCTAAATCAAACTTACCACTTTTTGCGCCCCTTCCCCAAGGGAGGAGGCGACCTCAAAATTCATATCGGATTCTTTTAATAATTTTGCCGCCTCTTCGGCATTAGTGCCAGCCAGCCTAATGACCATCGGCGCTTTCACTTCAATTGACTTTGCTGCTTCGATGATCCCTTTTGCCACCCGGTCGCAACGAACAATCCCTCCGAAGATATTCACCAAAACACCCCTTACATTTTGATCGCTTAATAAAATCTTAAATCCATTTCGAACCGTTTCCACGCTGGCGCCGCCACCGACGTCCAGAAAATTGGCAGGCATTCCGCCGGCCAATTTGATGATATCCATTGTCGCCATGGCCAATCCCGCGCCGTTTACCATACAGCCAACATTCCCATCCAATTTGATATAATTCAAATCATATTTATGCGCTTCCACTTCCAGAGGGTCCTCCTCATTCAGATCGCGCATTTCTTCAATCTCGGTATGCCGGTAAAGAGCGCTGTCGTCAAAATTCATCTTGGCGTCGAGGGCCATAATCTCGCCAGCCCCGGTTACAACCAAAGGATTGATCTCGGTCAATGATGCATCACTTCCTCCAAACGCTTTGTACAACGCCCCAATAAATTTTACCGCATTTTTCACCTGTACTCCGCTCAGTCCGAGTTTGAAGGCAATTTCTCTTGCTTGAAAAGATTGAAGGCCGAGCGATGGCTCGATATACTCCTTAAAAATGGCTTCGGGATTTTCTGCTGCTACCTTTTCTATTTCAACGCCACCCTCAGTTGATGCCATGATAACTAATTTGGAAACACTTCGATCCAGTACAATTCCCAGATACAATTCTCTGGCAATATCGATGCCCTCCTCAATCAAAACCCGCTGGACAATTTTGCCCTCAGGCCCTGTTTGGTGAGTTACCAATTTGGAGCCGATCATTTCCCCGGCAAGTTCTTCAACCTCGTTCAGAGATTTTGCCAGTTTCACGCCACCACCCTTGCCGCGCCCACCAGCATGTATCTGCGCTTTGACGACGAATACGTTTCCACCCAATTCCTGTGCCGCTTCCCGTGCTTCCTCCTTTGTAAATGCTACTTTTCCATGTGGCACGGCCACGCCGAATTTTCTTAAGATTTCTTTTGCCTGATATTCGTGAATGTTCATGCCGGGTTCTCCTTTGGATGTCAAAACTTAATTCTAATTTAGTCCATAATCATGGTACGATTCAACTCATTCTCGAAAAATAACCGTACCGGCTTTTCCCTTGATTGCTTCCAATGATTTTTCAATGGAAGTTATGATCACCTTTTCCCCTCCGTTTTCTAAGAAGTTAATTGACGCTTCGATTTTGGGCCCCATGCTGCCAGGGGGGAAATGACCTTCTTTTAAATATTTTTTAGCTTCAAAAATGGACATTCTTTCAATGAACCTTTGATCCGGTTTTCCAAAATTCAAAGCCACTTTTTCTACGCCGGTCAGGATCATCAATTCTTCCGCACCAATATCCCTGGCCATAACGGCTGAAGCAGAGTCTTTATCAATCACTGCATCGAGTCCCTCAAGCCAGCCCGTAGCTTCAACATACACCGGGATACCACCGCCGCCGGAGGCTATCACAACCACCTCATCTTCAACCAATCTTTTGATTACATCTTTCTCCACAATTTCAATCGGCTTTGGAGAAGGAACCACCCGCCTCCACCCACGTCCGGGATCTTCTTTGACAATCCAGCCTCTGACATTGACAAGTTCATCCACCTGCTCCTTTTTGAAAAACGGACCTACAAATTTTGTAGGATTTTTCAGCGAAGGATCGTTTTTGTTGACCAGCATCTGCGTAACAACGCAGACAATCTCTTTTTTGATGCCCTGATCTTGCAACACATTTGATAAACATTGAGCGATCATGTAACCCATACCGCCTTGAATGTCAGCAACCACGATTCCCAAGGGCAGTACGGGTACCTGATCTCTCGCCGATTCAATTCGGATCAGTTGATTACCTACCTGGGGGCCATTTCCATGAGAAATTACCACCCGATATCCTAAAGAAATTAAACCTGCAACGCCGGTTAAACTTTGCCGGGTGTTTACAAATTGTTGGTAAATGTTGCCCTCTTCAAACTGCTGCGAGATTGCATTTCCACCCAGCGCCACAACAATTGTTTTTTGTTTTTTCATTTCACCCTAACTTAACGATTCTAAATAAACTTCTTTAGAACATCGTTCAAATCCGGTTTGCCGATTTCCTGTAAATCATAAGTGACCCGCAACGCCGGTTTGTTCGGCTTCACCAATTTCCTTAAATCTATCGGCGTCCCGATCAAAACCAAATCGCACTTGGTTTGATTAATAGTTTTCTCCAGGTCACGGATTTGCTTTTCGCCGTATCCCATAGCCGGTAACAGCGCACCGATGTCGGGATACTTCTTGAAAGTATCGGTTATGGTTCCAACGGTGTATGGTCTCGGATCAACAATTTCCGAAGCGCCAAACTTCTGCGCAGCGACAACCGCAGCGCCGTAGGTCATTTCGCCGTGAGTGAGAGTGGGTCCATCTTCAACGGCCAAAACGCTTTTGCCTTGAATCATCTTATAGTCGCTGACAAAAATTGGGGAGGCGGCTTCGATAACGATGGCATTCGGATTTGTCCGGTAAATGGACTGCCGTACTTGATTGACCTTTTCTGGAGCAGAGGTATCCATTTTATTAATCACCAGCACATCCGCCATGCGCAAATTTGCTTCACCGGGATAATAGGTGAGCTCATCCCCGGGGCGATGCGGATCGAGAACGGTGATGAGTAGATCGGGTTTGTAGAAAGGCATGTCATTGTTTCCGCCGTCCCACACAATGATTTCAGCTTCTTTCTCAGCTTCTCTCAATATTGCCTCGTAATCGATTCCGGCATAAATAACATTCCCGCTTACAATGTGAGGTTCATATTCTTCTCTTTCTTCAATTGTACACTCATGCTTGTCCAAATCTTCCAGTGATGCGAAGCGCTGGACTTTCTGCTTTACCAGATCCCCATAAGGCATTGGGTGGCGGATTGCTACCACTTTTTTTCCATTCTCTCTCAGCAATTTCACAACGCGCCGGGTCGTCTGGCTTTTTCCTGAGCCCGTCCGTACCGCGCATACGGCAACCACCGGTTTTGACGATTCTAGCATGGTTCGTTTGGGACCCATCACTTTGAAATCCGCACCGACTTTGTTTACAATAGCAGAACGAGACATCACATAGTTGTAAGGAACATCTGAATATGAAAATACCACCTCATTCACTTTATGTTTCTTAATCAATTCTTCCAGTTTATCTTCGGGATAAATGTCGATTCCCTTGGGATACAGCTTACCGGCGAGTTCCGCCGGATATTTCCGTCCATCGATGTTAGGGATTTGAGTTGCCGTAAACGCAACAACTTCATAATCCGCATTATCTCTGAAAAAGGTATTGAAATTATGGAAATCTCGTCCAGCGGCTCCCATGATAATAACTTTCGTATGTGCCATGTCAACTCTCCTTAAACACTGTCTTATTTTAGCTTGTTAGGAATAATCGGAAGGTTCAGGGGATGTTCAACTAAACCCGTACCACTGCTGGCAGGCAATAATATAAGTCTTGAATAATGATTTTGATTCCATAAACGTCATGTCATGGTGAAGAGCTAAAAATATAAAGCAGCGGTTCTGAAAACGAAAACGGAAATTAAATTTGATTAATACTTCTCTTCCTCATTAGTGATAAAAATCTTAACCACAGATTCCACGGATTTCATTGAAAAGATTTAGAATCTTCTCCTTCACTGATTGCGAAATTGGTTGCTTTTACTTCAACGATAAATATATTCTCTCTATCAGTACCAATTTGAATTTGGAGTATGAGATGCAATGGTTTCAGAACACTATCCGATTAGGGCCTTTTAGTAGGGGATTTCATCTAATCACAAAACATGTCGAAGAAGCAGTGCCGGAAATTCATAATATTCAAATCGGATTAGCGCACGTTTTTATTCATCACACCTCGGCTAGCCTGACCATAAACGAAAATGCCGATCCGACGGTTCGCTTGGATTTCGAAACCCACTTCACAAAGACCGTTCCTGAGAATGCGCCTTATTACGAACACAGTTATGAAGGCTCCGACGATATGCCGGCACATCTGAAAGCTTCAGTTCTTGGGAGTTCTGTTACTATTCCCGTTACAAAAGGTAGATTGAACTTAGGTACCTGGCAGGGAATTTATCTTTGCGAACATCGCAACCATGCTTCAGGGAGAAAGATAACGATCACTGCTTTTGGTCAATAATTTCAGTCATTCCCATCCCTGCCCCTTTCCGAAAACATTCTTATTACATTCTCAGTTTCAATAAGACTGGGCAATACGATTTCAGGCTGGTGGAGCAATAACTCCTCTATCGTGTGCCAGCCGCTCGCAACCGCTAAAGAGCGGAGTCGATTTGCCTGAGCACATAGAATATCTTTGGGGCTGTCTCCAATAATCCAAATATTGTTTCTTGAAAATCGCGCTTGATAGAAAACCTCGGCGCGTCGAACAGCAATCCCAGGTAATTCGTTACGATCAACGGCATCGTCTCCGAAAGCCCCGACCGGGAAAAAATCATGAAGATTTGCCAATCGCAGCTTAGCATAAGCGCCATCTCTGATGTTTCCGGTTACCAATCCCAATGACGTATGAACATCTTTTGCCAGCCGGTTCAATAATTCCTTCACGCCTGGGAGTATCTTCACATGATTCGGCGAGTTCATTTTTTCATCTAAATATTGCAGATATCGCTTTAATACCCGGTCAACTGTGGCTTCAATATCATCAACCTTAATCCCGCTCTTTTCGATAAACTTTTTAAGAATCATCCGGTCAGTGGAGCCGACAAAAACTTTCAGCTCATATTGAACGGCACGCTTTACTTCCTCCTGGAGAGCTTTTAACATAAGCTTCCCCGCCTTCCCGTCCGTGGAAAGCAGTGTTCCGTCAATATCGAACAAAAGCAAAATCTTTCTATCAGTCTGCAATTAATACCCCAGTAGCTTCAGTTTGGAATCCTCGCTCCGCCAATCTCGCATTATTTTTACGAAAAGTTCCAAATAAACCGGTCTGCCCAAGAATTTCTCCATTTCAGAACGGGCCAACTCACCAATTCGCTTTAACGCTTTTCCTCCTTTACCGATGATAATCCCTTTTTGAGATGCCCTCTCAACGTAGATAACCGCCTCAACATAATCTTTTCGACCGGGTCGCTCTTTGAATTTTTCAATCTGCACGTGGGTTGAATAAGGGATTTCTTCTCCATAAAATTCATAGATTTTTTCCCGAATAATTTCCGAAACGAAAAAGCGTTCCTGTTGATCGGTAAGATATTCGGCCGGGAAGTAGGGCGGACATGCGGGCAGTATATCAACGATTTCGTCTATTAAACGGTCTAGTCCATCATCTTTTAATGCTGAAATTGGAATGATTGAAGAGAACTCAAATTGTTTATTGTATCCTGCAATCAAGGGCAACAGTTCTTTCTTTTCAATCAAATCGATCTTATTGATAGCTAATATCACCGGTTTCTGAATGCTAAAAAGCAATTTTTTTATTTCTGATAATGCTTTGAGTTTTTTGGAAGCCTCCACGAGGTACAGTATCACATCTGCATCTTGAATTGCATGGTCAGTATAATTTGACATTAGCAGCTGCAAATTATATTTGGGACTAAGTAATCCCGGTGTGTCAATAAAAATAATTTGAGCATTTTCTGAAGTCAAAATTCCCAAAACTTTTTTGCGGGTGGTTTGAGGTTTACGGGAGACAATGGACAGTTTGTATTTTAACAACTGGTTTAGCAGGGTCGATTTACCCACATTGGGCTGCCCCAATATTGCAACGTAACCAGCTCTAAAATTCTTATTTTGATTGGCCACTTCCGCCGGACTACGACTGCTCAAGAGCCTCCCTCAATTCATACAGATTCTTGAAGAGATTGCCCAATTGCCGGATGTCGGTATCGTTAATGAGGTCGTTGGATACCCTCTCCAGCATTAATCCTGTTTTCGTGATTAGGATGAAGACAAAGGGATACATCTTAGTCACAATATTACTGATTTTCTTGATGTTCAAAGATTTTATATGTGAGGGATCAGTCACCTCAAGCAGGTAATTATCCTTGCCCAGGGTAATAATCTTTTCCTTCCTTTCGGGAGAAAGTTCCTGCCCCTCCATTAAATTGGGACCAAGAATTGAGAACTGCAATTTACTCTTCGCCTGCATGGTCAGTTCGATGTAGTATTTTCTGCCATCTTTTTCTTTTGAGTAGGTGATGGTCACCGATACTTTTTTCCCTTTATAATCGCCCGAATATTTTGGGCGTATGGCAAAGCCTCCACGAATCACTTTACCGCCATACTTATCTTCCAAATCCAGCAAGTTTCGATGAATGGTATCAAAATGGAATTTTCGTAACAAAATCATTGCAGCCAGAATAACAAGAATTAGTGCTAATGCAATTACTATTATCCACAATATCATTAAGAACTCCTTGCGATCCTAAAATCCTCTATGGCCTATTTACTGAATATGTAACGGCATCGGGATAAAACAAATTGCAAATATAAAAAGGCAAAGCCAACCCAAAAATCTTCGTAGCGGAGTCAGCTCTATGTAATCATTCAGGGTGGGAGGATGCCGGAAACGGATTAATATCAAAATTAAAATTATCCAGAGCAGCCAAATTGCTGACAGAAATTCCACTAGGAGATAAATATTCAAAATGAAAAGTGCAAAAAACGAAATCAGACCTACGCGTCGGGCTTTGTTTCCAATAAGCGAATAAAGAATATGACCACCATCCAATTGACCGATGGGGATCAGGTTTATCGCAGTTACCAAAATTCCGATCCACCCGGCAAATATGAAAGGGAAATGATATACTTCATTCATTGGCAATCTGCCGTTTCCAATAAAATCATTAAAGAAGGAAAAAAGAAGAGACTTCCCCAGAAAAATATTGGCGCCGCCCTGCATATCCCAGGGATGAATGGTCTCCACGTAGGCGACAATTCCTTCAAAGTTTGGCAGAATGGCATAACCCACGGATAGAAATACCAAGCTTACAACAAATCCTGCCAATGGTCCAGCGACGCCTACATCCAGTAATGCTTTACGATTGGGAATTTGAGATTTAAGCTTGATAAAAGCCCCCATGGTGCCAAAATGGAATCCGGGGAGAAACAAGGGTATATAATAAGGTAGGGTAACCCGGATTCGATGCCAGCGCGCTGCGATGTAATGTCCCATCTCATGGGATGTTAGAATTGCCAACACAGCAAATGAATATTTCCAGCCATATAAAATTTGGGAAAAATCCTGAAAAAAATCTTTACCAGCCAATAATGCACCCGCAGTCATTGTGGTAAAAATTGTCACCACAAATAGTAATATATTTAACCACACTCTGGATGCTTTTTTTGCGTGACGTTGAGGTAAGATGAATAGGAGATACTCACCATTTTTTTTCTCAACATAAGGATATAATCCTTTGTTTTGCAGAACGGTCGTTATCCGTTCAACTTCATCGGGCTGAATGAATTCTTCATCAGCACGGTATAAAAGTTTACCCTGCATTCTTGCCCAAAAATCAGGCTGGAAATGTTCTCCAACCAGACGGTCTAACTCACGAAGTGTTTCCGTATTCATTGAATCCTGACTTAGTTTGATCTAAATAATACAAAATAACCAAACAGTTCTCAAGCACCTTTAGTTATTGAAAGTTGAATCGTGAGGTAGGGGACGGGTAGCAATATCTAATAGTATTTAATCGAGAGAGCCACCTGGAGATATCTTTTATTCAAATAATAATATTGAAATCCGCTGCTGTCCAGCAAATTATACCCGGCGGTTTGCAATGTGAGCTCAATGTTCTTAATATGAAATCGGTAGCCAATAGATATATCTATATCATTATACTCCTGAATGGTTTGTGTCTGAATTGCGCCTTCCTGATTAAGATACCAGGCAATACTCTTCCCTTGATAGAAATATCTGCCGGTAAAGTAAAATCCAACGGGCAGACTAAAATCAAGTTGTGCACCAAAATTTTGATCCGGCTTGAAGGGATAAAACAAAGGATCGGAAATATCCAGTCCGGTGTAATCCAATTTTAGTCCAAAATAGTTAAGAACTTGATGTAACTTTATGGATGCTTCCACTCCCCTGGTTACATTTCTTCCCGTCTGATAGTAAAACGTCTGAAAATCGAACGGACGTCTCAATATTTTGTTATATACTGTATTTGAAAAGAGCGCTACGTGGGCACTCAAATTCTTATATAAAAAGGTTGAGCGGTTAAGCGTAAAATCGAGGCCAATTTCAGCCGAATTATTATATTCCGGATTAATCCGTGTAAAAACCGTATCAACAAGATTAATCTTTTCAGTTGCCTGAATATAGGCATTCTCAAATAAGGTTGGATATTTTACATTCTTACCATAATTGGCATATGGAGATAACTTCCAGTCCACTTTGTTTATATCAACTTGTGCTCCAATAGTGCTCAAGAAATCTTTGTTGCCGTTCGAAACAAAATCTCCCCGAAACCCCAAATGCGTTTTCCACGAGACGTAGGATGAATTTTGCAATTGATCCGCAAAGGAAAATATTCCGCCAAAACTTGCTCTATTTTCCCACAATGAAGCCGCAAACAAGCTTTCCTGAAAATTGATATCTCTGACCTTTTGGACATCTTCCAATTCATCATGAAAGTATTCGCTTAGAATATGAAGCTCTATTTTTTGATTCAAATAGAATTTCTTCAATAACTTCAGATTCAATCTTCTGGTATTAAAATCGGAAATGAATTCGCCTGAGCCTGATGCGCTGCGTACAAGATTGTCCGCACTTGTGAAATAACTTCCGTTAATTTCGAAGTCATTGATATGTAATAAACTGCCTTTGTAGGACGTGGAGATTAAATAATTTTCCCTAGAATTTTCCCAGGCAGGTTTTTGATAGTCAAAAAAGTAACCAATGAACTTGGTGCTAAATTGTCCGTTTTTAAAAAAGTAATTCAGGTTGATATTATGATTTTGTTTGGTTGTTTCTATATTCTTGTTCTCAGTTCTTTCGGAGAATAGTTCATCGGGGAAGTACTCGATTTGTGGAAAGAATGAATTGAATTGTCCAAAGTAATTGAAATAAAATCTCGAAGTAATCGGCAGGTTAACTTCGCCCAGGAAATACTTACTATCAAAGCTTCCCAGTTTTGCCTGAAATCCCATGCTTCTGTTGAACTGCTTTTTGGTTGTAATATTAACAACGCCACCGAAAGCTCCTTTTCCCAAAAGTGTTAGGTTTCCTCCTTTTAAAACCTCCAGCTTTTCGATGCTTTCGGTCGGCAAAATGGTCAGGTCGGCAGAGTTGTCGAGACCGAGATTATTGATCAAAACTCCATCCACATAAACATTAACCTCGCTGGCAGCACTTCCCCTAATTTGAATGCTTCTTCCATCCAGATCATTACCCTCAACCCGAATGGACGAAAACGATCTGAATAGATCGGCGATCTCACCGGTACCATAATTTTCGATTTCCCGGAGTGTTAATTGTTCCGAGGCATGAGGTATTTCTTTCTTAGGCAAATCAATGAATTCAGCTTTGACCACAACGGAATCACCATAGTCCAGTGAAATGGGTTTGAGCGTGATTAGCGAATTATTTTCATACTTGCTGACGGGGATGATATACACTTCGTACCCCAAAAAGCTAACTACCAGAGTATCATTTATGTCTTGAAGATTCGATCTAATGCTGAAGAACCCATCCTGATCGGTGATCTCACCAATCCGGGAAACTGTCAATTCTACGTTAGCTCCTTTCAGTGGCTCATGAGTCTTCGCATCAATCACTTGCCCCCCGATTTGTGCATTCAGTTTGAGGCAGGCTGAACAAACCAAGAAAATAATTAGTGTTACGAAACTGCGAGAAGAGAATTGATCCATATTAAAAGGGTCGAATAAAGTCTCTTGTGTCCGCATAACCCGATTTGTCCAAAACAGTAATTTGATAAACTTTAGTTATCAGGTCACCATATAAAGGCGAAATCCGTTCCACATTAGATATAAATTGAGCCCGATTCGGAGAAAATCTTATATCCTCATTCAATGGGATCTGAACAACTGTTTGGACGCCTTCCCCCTCATACGTGAAAACACCTTCAACGTTTTCAATATCATCCACTCCCTGGTAATCCAAAATAGTTGCATAACAAATTGCTTCCGATTGAGAGATGAGTTCTAAACTAGAGGATTCAATAATGGGAGCGGCGTAAATCAGCGCAAAATCATGGATGTTCTTATCCGGATAAACTACTATTTCGGTCTCGATTTGAAAATAATTGGGCCTTGAAACGACCACGGTTATCGGCCGGTTTCGCTCATCACCAGTACCTAAAGGATAAACCAAGAGGTAATCTCCTTCGCCATCTGTGTAAGTAATCAGATTTCCGAATTTCAAGGTTGCCCGCAATATAGGAGTACCCGTAAATGTGTTTGTTACATTGCCGGTTATTCTGGCGGTTTCAATCAGCGATTCGCCCTCATAATTGTATCCGGTGTATTTATCCAAATCACACCCACCCACCACGAGTATTAAAAAAATAATGAGGATGAATCTGAAAGTGATCATAGCAAAACTCCTAAAGAATGGAAAAGAGCAAAATCTGTATCGGCAAGCCATCGTTCAATATCAACTGATAATTACATGACATATCTATATGCCAGCCTTCCCATTCATAAACAAAAAGGGGATACTCTTTTCCTATGTGAGGAAAAAACTTTCTTCACATAATTGACATAATAGATGTATCAAGATATCAATTCTTCTCCTCCGCCTCACCCGTCATGGGCACAAAGCGCACCGGGATTTTCCGTTTTTGCTCGATTCCCTTTTTCGTTCTTTCCAGCAGGATTAAATCCTGATTGAATTCTCCTACCGGGATGATCATGCGACCGCCCACTTTTAATTGATCAACCAGTGGCTGCGGGACATGATCTGGCGCCGCAGTAACGATAATCGCATCAAAAGGCGCGGCCTCCGGCCAACCCAGATAACCGTCTCCTGTTCTGACACTGACATTATCGTAGTCTAATTTTTTGAGAACTTCTGCAGCCCTTGTTGCCAGTTCCGGCACAATCTCAATTGTGTAGACTTCTTTCGCAATTTCGCCCAAGATCGCCGCCTGATACCCGGAGCCGGTACCAATCTCCAATACTTTTTCATTTTCATCGAGATCAATTTGCTCTGTCATATACGCAACGATGTAGGGCTGTGAAATGGTTTGACCATGTCCTATGGGCAGCGGTTCATCTTCATAAGCCCGGTTCTGAAGATTTTCAGGAACGAATAAATGACGCTGGACTTTTGACATGGCATCCAAAACGCGTTTGTCGCTTACCCCCCTGGCTTGAATCTGGTATTCAACCATGTTCTTACGTTTTTCGACAAGATCGTTTTGGGATGTGGCTGTTTCTTTTTTTTTCATTTCCGAGCAACCTATGATGATAAGCAAGAACAAATAAAAAATAAGACTTATCTTCATACCTTCAATGCTCCTCTTTATAATAATCAAAAATAGTAGTTTTTACAATATCTCTAGTAAAGATAATCCGACCCTGATTAATCTTGTGTGAATGCTTGCAAATGGGCAAAAACACTTTCGGCAAGATGGTTCAAATGATAACCGCCCTCCAAAACAGATAGAATTTTCCCGTCGTTATACTTTTGCATGGCTGAACGTAGTAGTCGGGTCATTTCGCCATAACACTCGCTACTTAATTTCATGGAAGCCAAGGGATCTTCGTCATGAGCATCAAAACCGGCTGAAATAATCAACAGCTCCGGCCCATACTTACGAAGTTCAGGAATGATCCTCTCTGTTACGAGTGAGATATAATCTTTATCAGCACTGCCGGCCGGCAAGGGAAAGTTTAGGGTAAATCCCTCTCCCGAACCCTTTCCGGTTTCCGCAGAATCGCCTGAGCCTGGATAGAGACGGCTTTGGTGAATACTGCAGAAAAAAACTTCATCAGAATATTCAAATGTGTTCTGCGTGCCGTTGCCATGGTGAACATCCCAATCCAAAATAAAGATTCTTTTCAATCCATAATTTTGGAGGGCATACCGAGCGGCAATTGCCACGTTATTAAAAAGGCAAAATCCCATTGCGTGTGCAAACTCAGCGTGATGACCCGGCGGGCGTATGGCACAAAAAACCGAATTTGCCTGATTATTTAACAAATCATCGACTCCCATTATGCAAGCCCCTGCTGCGTAAAGCGCTGCCTCATAGGATCTCGTGGTGACTACGGTATCACCGCCATCCAAAATTTGAGGCGCTTTTTCGCAGGCCACCTTTACAAAGTGAACGTATTCCGAACTGTGGGTAGTCTCAATCCATTTTATATCGGCAGGTTGAGACATTTTTACCTTCATGGAATCCCATATTCCTTTTTCAATCAAATAATCTTTGATCAATTCGAGCCGTTCCGGGTTCTCCGGATGCCTCACGTCATGAAGGTGTTCCAAAAAAATGGGATGGTAATAGAAAATAAGATTGCTCCAGTTTTCTTTCTCCATGACCCATGCTCTAATTCATTTTGTAGACGGGAAGTCTTATACGGAAGGTAGCACCCTTACCTTTTTTTGATTCGATCTCGATATCGCCCTTATGCTCATCAATAATTTTCTTAACGATCGCCAAACCCAAACCGGTGCCACTCTCCTTGCCGCTGGTAACAAACGAATCGAACAAACGATTTTGTATTCCTTCCGGTATTCCCGGTCCGGTATCCTTAAACTGAAAGACGACATTATCTTTCTCATCATTCACATCAACATAAAATGAGCCGCCTTCACCCATCGCTTCCAGCGCGTTCTTGGTGATATTGTGGAAAACCCGGCTTAATTTATCCTCGTCAACGTAAATAACCTGCTTGCTGTTTACATCCAAGTGCAAATTAGTGCTCTTTCTCTGGCACATTTGTTTCAAAGAAGGTTCAAACCGTTTCATCACATTTTTGGCGCTGGATTTTCGAGGCAATATGCTTGTCTTTCCTTTGGCAAAATCCAGAATTTCGGTAATCATATTCATTAGTGAATTGATTTCCAGTCGAATAATATCGGCAAATGCGTGTCTCTCGTCTTTGGAAGACGAATCATCTACCATTAACTCCACAAAACCATTCACCGTGCTGATCGGACTTTTAATATCGTGGACAACGGTACTCATCATTTGCCCGATACCCGACAATCGTTCCTGTTTTAGCAGATTTTGTCTCAGCGTTTCCAGTTCCAGGGCGCGCGATATTTTTTGAGCGATTAATTCAAAAATTTTCTGTTGATCCTGCAATTCCTGGGAACTGGAAGCCTTAATTCCAAATGCCAGAAAAAGACTGTTCTTTTCCTCATCAATATTGATGGTTGAAAGAATAACAGGCGTCCCGTCATCAATAAAGTTCTTCTTAATCTTAAAATTGGCATGAAAATATTCCCAAACATCTTCTAATCTTGAAACATCGGGCTGCCTGCTGAAATCCAACCAATCATCGCTGACATCCGCCGCAGTTTGATAAATACTGTTGCCATTTTTCTCGACACCGGCGAACACGTGCTCATTGCCTTTAGGGAAATAAGCCAGAACTTGATCTGCTTGTAAATAATCAATCGTTTTGGCCAAAATCTGTTTTAAGATCTCAGAAAAATTGAACAAGGTGCTAATGAATTGCTCGAACTCATACAGAACATCAATTTCCTGATATTTTTTTTCTAATTGAAGGTACAGCCTGGAATTCGCAATGGAAATAGCGACCTGGGAACCAATTGTTTCAAGAAGCCTCTCATCATCTTCAGTAAAAATCCCTTCCTTTTTATTTAATACCTGAAGAACGCCTAATATCTCCTGCTTGTCTCCGCGGCTCAGCGGTTCCCAAACCGGTATGCACAGAATGGAACGAGTCCGGTAGCCGGTTCGCTTGTCGGTGGATGGATCAAAACGTTTATCCTTGTAAGCATCCGGGATATTAATAATTTCACCCGTTTCCCCTACTGTTCCGGAAATTCCCACTCCCAATTTTTGGCGAATTTCACTCACTTCTGCTTTTAGCGCAATTTTCGACCAAATTTCACCTCGGTCCTTATCTAACAGATATAACGTGCCTCGATCCGCATTCATTAAAATGGTAATCTCCTGCATGATTAGCTTCAACAACTCATCCAATTTCAAAGTGGAGCTAAGCGCTCGGCTTATCCGCTGAATGGAATAAAGCTCTTTTTCTTTTTGCTGCAACGCTTTCTTCAATTCATCGGCATTGGTCGGGAATTTCTTTTTTACTGTAGCCATTCTCTGAACCCGATTTTAATTTTTGCTCCCAAATGTCTTCCCGCGTGGTCATCCATCGCACGCGTCAGGAATAATATATTTACCTGGGTAATTTAATACAAATGTTCGCGAATAATGAAGTCATTTTGTTTGGAATAGGATTCAATAAGAATATTGTGAGGATTTAACTTGCCTGAATCTTGGTGAACTGAAGCAAGGGACTTTTCAGGAATGCCATACTGCATAGGTTTATTGAAGCAGTGCGCTTTCGGGATTCAAATCCGCGAGCGTGTCAATGATAAACTTCCCTTTTGAGGTCCCCCATAATCTCCGTAAAATTTTTCTAAATTGCAGAACTCAGGACGTATGGCGTTCTTCTTCATAAAATTTAGCGACAGCCCGTTCGGCGTTTTCATAAGTATCGAATATTTGAATCAGCTTCGTGATTATCATAATGCTTTGAACCTTCTCGGTAACGCTGGCTAATTTCAACTTGCCATTCACCTGGTTCAAAGAACTCATGCACGCCATCAAAACGCCCAAGCCGGAGCTGTTCATCCATTTAACCCCTTTAAGATCAATGACCACGCTATGGATTCCATCTGTGATCAAGCTTTTTATTCTATCATGCAGAGCGGTGGTTTCCGGACCTCCCATCATTTTCCCCGAAAGTGAGAGAACAGCAATATCCCCTTCCATTTTTTCCTTTATTTTCATTTGAGACCTCTTCTCTTTTTATATAACGGGCAATTTAATAATGTCGCCGGGATGCAACCGTTCTAATTTATTTAAATCATTGAAATAAAGCAAAAGGTTTACAGGAAAATCGTATCGTCGCCGTGAGATATTCCAAAGGTTTTCACCGGGATTTACTTTATATTCCACTAATTGCAATTCGGACTTCCCATTAAGCATTCCTCTGATCAAATCCAAATGGTAGGCTAACCGCTGAGCTGTCAATTGCTCCGGTGAGATATGCGAAAAATTGATTCTCAGTTCCTGACCGAAATATATTTTCTGCCCATAATGCAGATTGTTTAAGCTGCGGATGTAACCGGCACTTATTCCTAACCAATCGGCTATATGTCCGATTGTTTCATGAGGGAAAATGACAATCTTGCCATCATGTACCTGCAAACGCTGTCTTAATATTTGTTTTATCTCATTAAGAGAAAGGCTGTATGAGGCGTTAGATATTTGCCTATTTCTGGATACATTTTCAACCACGCTCGTACTAATCGGTTCGTCGCTTACTATTGATTTAGCCACCGGATTCTGGATGGTCTCTTCATCATTCGGATTGAATTGAAACCGGGCCGTTTCGATCTCTCCGGGATTAACGCCGGGCTTGGAAAATGACGCTGCAAATAAATTCTCATGAGCCTCCTTCTTATATGGAGCACCCCGAAACCATTCGTCCAATTTAGTTTCCTTCACAGCTACCTCGGCATTTACCTTGACTCCAGGTTTATATGTTGCGGCAAAAGTAACAGGCTTGATTTCCTTTTCGGGTTCCTCAAACGAAGGTAAGAATGATAGCGCTATCCTATGTTCATTGTCACCGCGCTCTACATTCGGCTTGGAAAATGAAATTTTAATCGAAGGATCAGTTGTCTCGTCAGCCGCCGGATTATTTCCCCTGGCAGAACTACTTAAGGTGGTAGCGTCGTCAAAACCGAGGAGCGCCAGCGCTCTTTCCAAATTAACGTTCTCAGGAATCCGTAGCGTATATCCACTATACAGCAGACTTGTGCCCCTCCATACCTCCCTTTTGAAAGAGGGGTTCAACCATTTCAATTCGTTCAAGTCAAGGTTTGATTGGCGGGCGAATCGGGGGATATTGAGTGCCTTGATTAATATTATTTCATTAAAGACAAAAAGCGGGTGCTGTTCAAACTTGGGAAAATAATGATCCAGGCTGTCCATTATCTCGACCACCGCCAGAAACTCCGGATAAAAGTTCTTAGATGCAAATCCAAAACTTCGCTTTAGATAACCCTCTCTTATTTTCAAATAATCCCCATCAAATTTTCCTTTTGCACGCTTCATTCCGGCCAAACCGTGGTTATAGGCGGTAATCGCGAGAGCCCAATCTTTTAATTCATTATAGTTATTCTTCAGCAACTTTGCTGCGGCTTCGGTTGAATAGATCGGATCAAAACGTTGATCAACGCTCCTGTTCATTTTCAGAAAATAGCGAGCAGTACTCCGCATGAACTGCCACATTCCTTTTGCACCGACCCTGGAAGCAGCATTGATTGCAAAACTGGATTCGATATGCGGCATATATATAAGTTCACGAGGCAAGTTGAAGCGGGAAAAAATCTCCTCCATCATTGGTAAATATGCAAACGATCTCTCCAGCCCCTTAACAAATTTCTCCCGAATTCCTTGCTGAGCCCGGACTCTGCGCGCCGCATTCTTGAACTTGTCAGATTCATTAATCGATTTAAATTTGTCAAATATACGCCTTTCCCATAATTGCAAATTCACGGTGTTCTTCTCATTGCCATGGAAACGCCAGAGCAGATCTTCATATTTTTTCTTAATCACTTTCAAATCTTTTTGACGCTTTCTTTCGCTTACTGTGGAATCGAAGGTGACAGTGGTATAAATGATGGAAAGGTATTGGGAATCGTGAATGATATATTGGTTGGAAGAAACTTCGGTAAATACCTTTTTCCAAAAAGCAATATCAGGACTTAACTCCTGCCGGTAAGGCAAATGATCGGCGTGTGGCTCAAAATAAAGCCCAAGAACAATTAGTAGTGCTAAGCAAATTTTCAATATTTTGAATCTTTCCATGATTCTTCTCCGGATTCGGCAATTTTGCATAACTTAGCTTTAAATCCCTTTATTTCCTAATAAGTTCATTGTACCAGGATTCCCGGGTTAATTTCTTGGGAAAGGAAAAAACATCGTCTGGAATATCCTGGGGGTGCAAAATAAGATAGTAAGTCCAGTAATACTGCAGCACGACACGCACATAGCTCCTGGTTTGACTGAATTCAATATTTTCCATAAAGAAATCATCGTCATTTGTGTCGATAATCTTTTGCCAACGATCGACTCGGTGAGGCCCTGCATTGTACGCAGCTAAAGCATAATACAAATTCCATTCATATCTCTTTAGCAATTCGGTAAGATAATAGCTGCCCATATCAATATTAACCTGCGGTTCATATAATAACCGAATATCTTTGAATTCCATGCCCAATTCCCGGGCAATTTGGTGAGCTGTTGGTGGAATGATTTGCATCAGTCCATGGGCATTTGCATAGGAAACAATCTGGGGGGTAAATGCGCTTTCTTTTTTGATAATTGCCCAGATTATTTCAGGAGTCAAATTCCTTTTTTCAGCATTTTGGTTAACGTCAGAATCGAAATATAGCGGATACAATCTCTTAAAAAGGAAGACCCATTGCTGCCATTCCTGGTTTGAGAAGTATTTGTCATAAACATTCCGAAACAAGCGATACGCTTTACCATAATTGCCAAGATTCTCGTGCAATTCAGCCAATGCAAATCGATATTCCCATTGGTTACCCGTGTTATCGAAATGATTGTTCAGTTCATACCGGGCAAAAATATTCCCAAGTATCTCCTGCACTACAAGTATTCGTTGCAGCAAATTGATGAAGTTTCCAAGATGAGACGTTTGATCATGATGCATTTCCCATAATAAGGAATCCACCTTGTAGTGAGTACTGTCGTCGTCAGTTGTTAACAGAAATGCTTTCAGGTTGTAATAACTCAAAAAGGGCGTATCGGTCAAATGTTCCAATTCTCTTAAATAATTAACGAAATCTTTCGCTCTTAAATATGTTTTGGCAATCCAGTACCGATATCTTGGTTTTTCATAGCGATCCTTTTCCAAAGATAGTGCTTTCTGCCAGGCGACTCGCGCCAGGATGTACTGCCCATCCCAGTAATAATTCAAGCCGACCCGAAACCGCGCTTCCTGAAGAAACTGAGACCGGGGATAAGTCATGTTTAGTTTCTCGTAATACTGACGCGCCATCGAGTAATTCTTCAGTTCCTCATACAACCAGGCAATTTTCCACAAAACTTCCGGGGATAGATAATCGGTCGGAAATCTCTTCTGAAATAATGCATAGGCCTCTATGGATTTCTCAACCTGCCCCAGCCGCAAATAACAACGGGCAATATGAAGATCGATCTCTCTTAGGTATTTCAGTTGCGAAAAGGTCTTTCTTTGCTCCAAACAAGCTTGCAGAACCTCCGGATAATTTTCCTGCTTGTACGCGAGTTCAATTTTCAGCCAGCGGGTTAATTCGGTTGTACCGCTGGATCCTATTTGAAATCTCAGCAGCCTTTCTGCTTTGTCATACTGTCTCGTTTCCACCACGTATTCGAATAGTTTCTTAAATTTGGACTCAGGTATTCTGCTGCCCAAGATTTTCAACAACTCCATATAAGATGGTTGACTTTGAGGATGAAAAGGATATTTTTCAATTAAGGTAAAAAGGAGACTTTCTACATTTTTACCGCCAACGATTTTTTCAATCTCAATCAGTTTTGAATAAATGTCTCCCTTGTCGAAAGAGGAATATTTTAACTGCTTTTTGTAATAGCGTGAGGCTAATTCAAAATTCCCCAGACGAAAATGAATTTCCGCACAAAGAGAATCGATGAGCGGAGCGACGGGACTGTCGGGATACCGATCCAGAAAATCACTGAATTCCCGGGCAGCAGTCAAGGTATCGCCGCTTGCCAATTTTGATCGTATCACGAAGAATTCAACATAATCTTTTATGATTTGTAATTCGGGTGCATTTTCTTGAAACGTTTGAATTGCATCCTGATACTGCTCAATCTTATACTGGCAGAAACCTATTTTAAAATGAATCCAGGGGTAGCGCTGGCTGACGACTTCCTTTTCATTGATCGCTTTGCGGAAAGCCTCGAGCGCCGATCCATAATCCCCCTTTTTATAAAACTCATTGCCTCTCTCGTAATAATATGGGACAACACTATCCCCTTTGGGAGAAGCGAAGGGCAGACTCACAATCAAAAGGCTGTATAAAACCGGGTATAGAGAGGGAATTTTTCTCATATCTGTTATGTTTAGAACCAGCATCTATTTTTGAACTTCTAAAATAAAATTGACTTATTAAGATCGTCAAGACACAGACTTTCTAAATAGAGTAATAAAACGATCACTCAACCGGGTGATGGACATCCAAAATTTCGGGATCAAAAAACAAAACGTTTGTTTTTTGGTCATTTGAACCTGCTGTCATGAATCAAATTTAAGAATAAAAGGGCGACGATCATAAGCTAAATAGTAGTGTTTTTGCGGAAGCGCTCTTATAAGAGATGGCTCCATGAGAATCCCTTTTCATACCAAAACATCAATGGGGAAGAGTAATTTTATTTGGACATTGATTGCGCAGGCAAAAATTTTCATCTTGTGGAGACTGAACGAATCAAGGTCATATAACAGGCCTTTCATTCTCAATGAGTAAGATTACAGAAAATAAACCGATGCAATTCCGTATTAGCAAAAGTATTTTCCTGAGCATATCATTTCTGTTCATTACCGGAACTTATTCTCAGAATTATTGGAATGTTCTTGATTCACCGACAAGCAAAGATTTGAAAAAACTGTATTTCCTGGATAATCAGTCAGGCTGGGTTGCCGGTGACAGTGGATTAATCATGAAAACCTCAAATGGGGGCCAGGACTGGATATTGCAGATGACCAATATAGACAATAATATTGAAGATATATTTATTCTCAACGAGGATTACGGCTGGGCCTTGGGAATTCAACTCCCCACTAAAGACACCAAACAGTATGGTACCGTCATTTTGAGTACATCAAATGGCGGAGTTTCCTGGAATAATTATCTGTACCCCCATGAGTATTTTCTGGCAACCTTTTTTATCGATAGTTTAAACGGCTGGATAGGAGGGGAATATGGAAAATTGATGGGAACCACTGATGGTGGTGTTTCATGGTTTCCGGCAAATGTTGATTCAACTATTTTTTCCGGTTTTGCGATCAGAAATTTTAAGTTTTTTACCCCTCAATATGGATATGCGGTGGGCGGTCATATCGATATTGCTGGAGTAATTTGGAGAACTGACGATGGCGGACAATTCTGGTCTGTCCAGGGAGTTGCTCCCGAACCCATACTAGATCTCCATTTCGTTGACTCCCTGAGCATAATCGCTGTGAGCGGAGATCTGGATTTCGGGTCCGGCAAAGTGACATCCTTCGACGGAGGTGTGAACTGGCAATACACATACTTAGGCATTTTTGGTGAGGCCAATGCTATTGCTTTCAGAACACCCGCCGAGGCGTGGTCGCCATTGGGATTCACCGGCACGCTAATGTTTTCGCAGGATAGCGGACAAACCTGGACGGATCTCTATAGTCCGGACAGCATCCCGATCTATGACGTCACCTTTACGGATTCCACTACCGGATACATGGCCGGAGATTATGGCACAATCCTGAAATATAATCCGGTCACGGCGGTAGTCGAGTCAGAGGCCGGTTACCATCTTGAAGAAGCGGTTCTTTTTCCTAACTATCCCAATCCCTTCAATGCAACAACAACAGTCGCGTATGAATTGACCAACAGAGCCTTTGTATCCCTGCAAATATTCGATATAAGGGGAAGTCTGGTGGCAAGTCTGGTGAACTGCATCAGAGACATCGGTTACCACAGAATCGAGTTCAACGCTTCCGGCTTAAGCAGCGGGATATATTTCTGTAGGTTGAAAGCGGTATCATTTGTTAGCAGGAATTATGTGAGCAATGTGTCGAAAATGCTTCTTATAAAATAGGCGGCAATCATTTTTTTCAAGAGACTGAAACAAAAAAGACCTCCTGACACCATGCCGGAGGTCTTTTCAGATGTAGATTCGACAGCCGCTCTTACTTTATCATCACCATTCTTCGTATGCTATTAAACTGTTCACCATCGGAGCCCTTCGCTTCCAGTTGATAGAAATAAATCCCGCTTGCCACCTGATTGCCGACAGAATTTTTACCATCCCATACAATTTCAATATCACCGGCATTTTGCCGGCTATCCATGAGAGTAGCGACTTCCTGCCCGAGTAAACTCACGATCTTTAGAGTAACGTGAGCCCGGACCGGTAGTCTGAATTTAATTGTAGTGGATGGATTAAAAGGATTGGGATAGTTTTGTTGCAGTGCAAATTGGGATATATAATTTCCGGAAACATTATCGATATTTGTGACCGTAGGCAGTTCCAGATATTTAGTTATGGTGCCGTTTTCTCCAACCGCATATCCGCAAATCCAGTCATAATCACCTATTTTTATCAACTTCACATCAATATGATTAAACGCATTGCCTTGGCTGAAATCTACGGAGAAGGAATTACCTTGATCGGATGTTTTATAAACATTGGAACCTGAAACCAAATACCAGCGCAAAGGATTCAGGTTTAATCCGCTAAGGGCAAAGACATCTCCGGGTATTTGTCCGGTGGTGGCCGACCAGCTATTTCCGCCGTCAGTTGAAAAATCTGTTCCGTTACCGGCGGCCATGCCCTCCAAATCGTCAGCAAATGAAACGCCGAAACTGTTTGAGAAAGAGGTATTGGCAGAGTACCAGGAAGAACCGCCGTCGGTGGTATAATAAACGCGGCTATTATTGGTACCGAACCAACCTATTTGATCGTCCACCCAATGCATCGAATTATTCCAGCCGGCTTCTGATCCTGCTTGTGGGAGAGAAGCCGCATTCTGCCATGAAACTCCGCTATCGGTAGTTTTCAGAAGCACCCATTGACCGTTGACAGGATCGCCCATCGCATATCCGTTTGAAAGGTCGAACATCCAGATAGCGTTCATGAACGCGCCTGAGGTAGTATCTTCATAGGCCGTTTGCCAGCTATTCCCACCATTGAAACTTCGGCGGATGCGCGCACCTGACGAGTCATTTACTGCGACAATTATTCTGAACTGTGAAGCCGTAAAAATACTATAAATGTCTCCTCCAGTCGATCCTCCCGGCATCCATGTGTTTCCACCATCAAAGGTTCGTAGGACAGTTCCGCCCAATCCACCAGCATATGCAATCGAGGTATCGAGCACCGAAACCGATAGTAATGAGGTAGTTGTACCGGAAGTCTGTGTTCGCCAATGTGCGGCCGGAGCCGGAACAATTGAAAATGTCGCATCGCTAACATCGAAAACCGATGGACTGGACTTATCCGAAACCCGAACCAAGCATTGAGTAGACATTGTCGATGGAACAATCCAGTCATATGTCGCAACACTCAACTCACCTCGAGAATATAGGGTCGGTAGGTTATGAAGTTTGGGATGTACTGGGCTATGGTATTCTGACGTTTTGCCTCCCGTTTCTCCAATTAGAATCCAGCTTGAACCGGCATCTGTGGAATATTCGAGTTTCACGCTGTCTACAAATATGTTCTCCCAATTAATGGGATAGTTTGTATTCGAATAAAGAACTTCTCCTCCGTTCGGTCGAATAACACTGAGAAATCCATCAGTCACTAACATCTCAATAGATCTCCTGTGGACAGGAGTTCCATTAGGTCCAGCGCCCTGAATTACGACTTCGTAGGTATTCTCCGGGACCCCATTCAAATTAATATCCAGCACAAGCGAATCCGGGAAGGTTGTAAGCGAATCTCCCTGAGGGAAATTAAAAGAAAAATTCGCTGCGGGAGATACGGTGGCGGAAAATTTCGCCGAATGCTCATAGAGTTTTATTGCCGGAACTGTGATGACGACGCTGATACTGTCGGTGGTTCTGAGGGTATCGACACTTTTGGAGATTTTCATTGCAAAATCCGGAAGGTATGCTGTATAGCTCCCGAAAGTACCTGCACGGAAATCAGTCCAAACTGCCATTGCGCTGTACCTGTTGGAGGTTATGGCATTATAATCACCCTGGTAACGCGGCGTACCTCCACCGCCACAGGAGGAGCAATCAATTTTCATTCGCTCTGTCGTCAATCTGATGTTTGGCGCCCAAGTCACACCTCCATCATCGGAATAGGACGCATAGATGTCACAGCTGTCACTTGTTGGAACATCTCTCGTATCCATCCAGTGGGCGTAGAGCCTTCCGGTTTCCTTATCGCACCAGATCGCCGGATGCCACTGGTGATTAGTAGTGGTATTCAGATCATCATTAATCACCACCGCACCTGACCAGCTGGTGCCCTGATCATCGGAATAGCGGCAAAAAATATCCGGCTTGTTTCCGTTGCCGGCCGGAGTGTTATTTGCGTATATGCAGTAGAGCCTTCCGCGGTACGGTCCCCTGCTGTTATCCGCGGCAATAAAGGGGTAGGGACGTGTTCTCATGTTTTCAACAGAATGCCGGTTATTAACGAATGTACCCACATAATTTGCCCACTGTTGAAAAGACCTGAAGGCAAATGTGCTTCCTCCGTCGGTTGAGCGGTAAAAAGTATAACTCGGCGAAGTGGAATTTCCACTGTTGGTGACCACGTAGACGCAGCCACCAGAGATGTCACCCCCTATGACGTCCGGACCCACAGCCACCATCATTCCCGGCAAAGATTGGGTGCCAAAAGTCCAGGTGGGTTGCCAGGTGACCCCAAAATCTGTACTGCGTGCAAAATTGCCCTGCCCCGATCCGGCAGTCATCACGGTGTATACATAATTGGCGAAAGGACCAGCGGTTTGATCACAGGCAATCCAGTTTTTATCAATACCAGATATTGCAGTAGCGGTAGGAAACCAGGTTGCTCCATTATCAGTCGAACGGATTACTTGACAACCAACAATATTGCCACCGCTTGTGTACATATTCTCATAATACAGGTTACCGAGACTATCATACGCGGTGACAGGATCACCAGCCATCGGAAAACCACCAAAATTCCCCGTAGAGGTTATCCAGTCGTGTCCATCATAAGTATAATGAGTGCTGTTGGTATTCCAGGCATTGAAGTATTCGAAGGTTTCTAAGGGATTGGATGAGATGTGCGGCTCGGCAAAATCGATTCCCAGAAAAAAATTATCAAATCCGTCCTCATCTGTAACAGTGATCAATTCCCTTGCTCCGGGAACCGGCGACCAATTTTCCGGTAGCAAACCCATAGTATTATCATATTGCGCATTTTGCTGGGCAGACAAAGGATTGAATGCAATTAACAGCATCATACCGATAATAGCCATATGCCCATAATGTGGCATTTTGTGATTCACTCTTTTCATAAATGACGCTCCTCTGTTTTATCCAATTGAGTCATTTCCTTCTTTAAGATTCAAAATTGTTTGTCTGTTGTCATTTCATAAGTAACAATTTTTTCACACTGTGAAAACCGGATTCGGTATTCATCTGATAAAAATATACACCGGATGATGCCGCGCCTCCGGCATCGTTTCGTCCGTCCCAGATCGAGCGATACGTTCCTGCCGGATAAATATCATTTGCTAATTCTCTTACCTGCTGACCAAGCAAATTAAAAATCCTAATCTCAACTCTGGTATTTTGACGCACAGCAAATTCAATTGTCGTTTCCGGATTAAAAGGATTAGGGTAGTTCTGTTTCAATTCAAATGCCTGCGGAAGATTTGCAGTGATTCCCGATTCGTCCTCTATGCCCGTTACCGCTACCCCAAACCATTCCAGTATTCTTCGTAGTAATTCATCTCGATTCCCGTCGGCGTTATTTATACCCTCCAACCCGAATCCTGAGAACACTGCTTTCCATCCGTCCTGAGTATCCTCTACCCTCAGAGCGGCCAAACCCAGGGGCGAGGACGTACCATAATACAAAACGCTGTCGGCGTTCCCGGTAATTAGCAGAGCGTCCTTGGAGTTTTGGTTACCCGCTCCGCCGACGGAGGAGAGAAGCAATCCATCGCCAATAAGGTCACCTGCCACACCGCGGATAATGGGCGGAGTAATATTCATGTTAAAAGTTGCGTCAAGATAGTTGGATAACAAAACTCCTCCACTGCTGGTTTCGGCAATATTTTGCCCGGTTAAGAAAAGCCGCCCGCCATTGTCTAACAGCCCGGCAAGGGTTGACTGTTCCGGATCGGAAAGCACTGCTGTGGTTGCATTGCCGGTATACCAGATCACTGTTTTGGGATCTGGAAACAAGGCAAAAGTATTGGCATCCGGTATGCCATCCTCACTAACCCGCCAGGTAAAATATGAAACACCCAGTGCGTCGAGCGCTTCCTGAAAAAACGTTTCATTGTCCATGATTGTATCATCGTT
>Ga0209536_100003224_pt1 | contig 26276 bp, 26 predicted proteins | sample DeeMarSeWOR28_12_FD_187461 | JGI IMG/M metagenome (GOLD analysis project Ga0209536, IMG submission 187461) | Marine sediment microbial communities from White Oak River estuary, North Carolina - WOR-2-8_12 (SPAdes) (version 2) | ecosystem: Environmental > Aquatic > Marine > Intertidal zone >...
GTCCCAGTAGTTCTGGCTCAGCGGATAAACTTCAATGCGTGTGGATTCGGCCCACGCCAGGCTGGTTGACAGCAGCAGCATTAAAACAAGATATCTCATCCACTGAAGTATAGCTTACAATGCATGCACGACCTGTGATGCAAAACCATGCTTAGACTCGAAGACCTGAAAATACCGAATCTGGAACCCGTAAACCTGACAATCGAGCCGGGTGAATGCGTGGGCCTGTGCGGTGAATCGGGAAGCGGCAAGACGCTCTTGCTCAGGGCAATTGCGGATATGGACGAGCACGGCGGGCAGGTGTACGCAGAGAATATTGCACAGGACCAGGTCAGGGCCCATGAATGGCGCCGCCGCGTAATGCTGCTACCGGCTGAAAGCCAGTGGTGGTTCGATACGGTTGATCAGCATTTCAGTATGCCGGCAAAACATATTGAAGCGCTTGGTTTCAGCCAGGAGGTTATGGGTTGGAATATCAGTCGCTGTTCCAGCGGTGAGAAACAGCGCCTGTCTATTTTGCGCATGCTGTCTAATTGCCCACGCGTGCTCTTGCTTGATGAGCCGACTGCGAATCTCGACAGCAGTAACATCACGCGTGTAGAAGGCCTGGTTCGCAGTTACCTGTCAGAACATCATGCCGTTGCGATCTGGGTCGGTCACGATGTTGCTCAACTTGAGCGGGTTTCGCAACAGCAATACCAGTTGAGTGACGGCATATTGAAGCAGGTGGGCGCAGCATGAAGACGGATTTGATCTTGCTGACTGCGCCGGACCTGATGCTGGCTTCGATGCTGGTGCTGGCACTGATTGGCCTCGGAGTGCGCCTCGGTCTTGGTGTCGGCAGGACATTGACGATCGCCGCTGTACGAACCACAGTGCAGCTGCTCCTGGTTGGCCTGATACTCGAGACCGTTTTTTCACAGGCGAAGCTGACATGGATTATGTCGATTGTACTGGTCATGATGACGGTTGCAGCCTGGGAAATACTCGCACGCCAGAAAAGAAAGTTAAAAGGCTGGTGGGGATTTGGCGTCAGTGCATTTTCACTGTTCATTTCTTCGTTTTTGATAACGCTGCTGGCGCTGATTATCATAATAAAGGCGGACCCCTGGTATACGCCGCAATATGCGATACCTCTGCTGGGTATGCTGCTGGGCAATACCATGAACGGTATTGCGCTTGGGATGGACCGCCTTGTTCAAACCGCCTGGCAGCAACGTAGTGTAATCGAGCAGCGCCTGATGCTTGGGCAGAAAGACAGGGATGCGATACGTGAAATAGCACGTGATAGCATGCGTGCCGGAATGATTCCAATCATTAATGCAATGGCGGCTGCCGGTGTGGTCAGTTTGCCTGGAATGATGACAGGCCAGATCCTGGCCGGCAGTCCGCCTGTTGAAGCGGTTAAATACCAGATACTCATCATGTTTCTGGTAACTTCCGGCACCGGGTTTGCTGTTATCACGGTGCTGCAGTTGATTATCCGGCGAATGTTCGATTCGCGTGAGAGACTACGGTTCGATCACCTGCTCAGAGAGCCTCGATAGAGAAAGCCTGGGTCAGGCTGTTTTATTTAACGCCGGTCTTCTTTGAATTTTTAATGGCGGCGTATTCCATGAAAGGCTCCAGATGATCAATAACAAAAGGCAGGTCATTGTCACTGACCTTGTTGAATCTGCCAGTCATGATGTGCACCAGGGCATCACTCAGAATGTCTTCCTGTGGAATGGTCTTGACGGCCTTTTGTACCTGGTCATCATAGTAATTGAAAACCTGGGCATCGTCTTTTTTGAGGGCTGATTTTAAAGCCTCATCTGCGCGCATGCATAGCATGTCAAAGCTCAGGCCCCTGTTATTCAGTCCGGTGCCGGTCAAACCTGCAACGATATTCAGATGAATTTTGGCATCTCCCCTGTTGAACACCATGGCGTTTATCTGCTCCTGGACCCTGTTGACAGCAACCTGTGCTTTTAATCTGTTTGTCATTGGCATTAACAGCGCAAATTTTGCTTCACCAATACGCGATATGACTTCTTCGTCGCGCAGAACGCTTTTTAACTTGTCAGCTACCGAGATCAATATTTTTTCAGACGACAGTTTGCCCAGATCATTCTTCATTTCCTGAAATGAATGGAGCTCCAGGTACGCGATCGATAAATCAAGATGATGTCGCATCGAAATGGAGAGTGTCTTTTTTCCATGCTCTTCAAAATTAGTGAAGTTGCTGAGACTGGTAAGCCTGTCGACGCCTTTCAGGTTTTCCAGCTGTTCCATCTTTCGTGTCAGGTCAAGATACGAGTGGGCCCTGCTGATCAGGTCAATATCACTGAAAGGTTTGGAGATAAAGCCGGTTGCGCCCATTTCAAACACGGCGCGCATTGCCGCATGTGAATCACTATGCCCGGTAATCATGATGACAGGCAGTTGGGCTGTTCTGTAATCGTCAATAGCGCGAATCTTTTGCAAAAACTGCAGGCCATTCATTTCCGGCATCTGAATGTCAGCAAAAATCACATCGAATGTGTGATCTTGCTGAACCAGGTCCCAGGCTTCTTTGCCATTGCTTGCTTCGACTACGGAATAGTCTTCTGACAGGATCTTCACAGCGCTTTTGCGGACTGTTTTTGAATCATCAACAAACAGTATCCTGGGTTTGATCTTTATGCTTTTCAGCATCTCGGTTACCTTAAATGGCCTGTACGAACTTTCATGTTGGAACAATAAAACAGGATGAAACCTTGTTTTCTTATTCCTAATATAGATTAAATACAGGCATGTTCAAGCAAGTGCTTGAATTATATTGGGTAATGAGTGCGACCCAGGCCCTCCCTGAAGGCCGGGGCCGAGTGTATTAACGGCCCCCGTTTTGCTGCCGAATGTTGTTTTGCAGGCTGTTCTGCAGCCCAGCAGGGGACTGTTGCATGGCAGGGTTGCTGCGCAAGCGGTCGAGAGCTTCCTGTTTTTTCTCGGGCGCCAGGTTTTCCCAGCGATTGCGCAAATGTTCCTTTTCTTCTTCAGGAAGATCATTAAACCACTGGTATTTGTCGCGCATCGCCTGTTTTAACTCAAGCGGCAGATCGTGAAACTCTTTCATGCGCTGAAGCATTTTGGCCTTCTCTTCAGGCGAGGTGTTCTTCCATTGCTGCAGGCGGCTCTTTGCCTGTTCTCTCTGTTCCGGCGTCATTTCAATCCAGCGCGATGCACCTGTAATCAGGCGTTGTCTGCGCTCATCTGGAATATTCTGCCAGCCGTCTTCAAGGTTTTTCAGTACAGCCTGTTGCTCTTCATTCAGCTGCTCCCAGTCAGTCACTGCATGGACAGCAGTGGCTGACATGACGACTGAAAAGTACAGCAAGCCTGTAACAGTGATGTGAGTAAGCATTTTATTCATTTTCTTTACCATTGCGGTTTTCGGCAAATATCATGTTCAGTTGTATCGGGTCGATCCACTGGCCATCCAGTGGTTCGAATTCTGCAATAAATTCAAGCAGTTCTGCATCAGGCAGCTCTTTTGCGCTGTGTTGTTCATCGGCCTGCTTGTTGCCTGCGAAGGCGACTGGCGGCAATAACAAAAACAAGAGTGTTATTGTCCTAGCTCGCATGTTCTTCCTCGATCATCCACGCGACAAAATCAAGGTCCTGTAGAAGCTCAAAGTCATCATTGGCTATGACCATCTCGAAATCATCCGTATTCATCAGTTGATTATTCGGGGTCGAAAAAAACTGCCAGCCATTGATCACAGTGACAAGCAATACGGCAAACGTTGCTGCTTTCAACCACTGCGGATTGAGCAGGCGCGGTTTTTCTGCCTGCGCCAGGGCGCGATGTCTGGCCTGGTTGAGGCGCGATAATGTGTGTGCGTCGAGGTGTTCAACACTTTCGTCGAGTGACTCGATCACTGATTTCAGTTGAGCCTTATTCATATCTGTGTCATTTTGATCGTTCATGCAATGTATGCCTCAAGAATCTGTTTGAGTGCTTTTGTTGCACGTGAATAATGTGTTTTTACGCTACCCTGGCTGCAGCCCATGGCTTTGGCCGTTTCCTTTACGTCAAACCCTTCCCACGCGCGCAACAGGAATGCCTGCTGCTGTCGAAGTGGCAACTGCCTGATTGCATTCAGGGTAACGTCCATGAGCTGCTCTTTATTTGCGCTGCTGTCCGGTGGTAATGAAACGCTGTCCGCTGCCTGCTGTATTGGATCATAGCCGTCATTTTCATCTTCATGGCCGCTACGCAACCAGCTGAACACTTTGTTATATGTGCGAGAGCGTCTATACCTGTCCCTGATCTTGCTTTGCAGGATTCTGTGAAACAATGGGCCCCAGTCAGCTTCGCTTTTATGGCTGTAATTTTTCACCAGTGACAACATGGCGTCCTGAACAATGTCCATGGCATGGTCCGGGTTGCCGGTGGCGATTTCGGCCATGCGAAAGGCGCGTTTTTCAACGCCTGCCAGAAATCGGTCTAATGCCTGACGGTTGTCCAGGATGTTGGCCTCATTACGGTCGTTAAAAGCTGTCTGCCCCAGGGTCAGGGCAGGATTAGCGGATATACACTGATACCCGGCTGCTTCGCAAAAAGCGCATTTTAACATTGGTAATGAGTTCAGCATGTCTCTGTGTTGATTTCCCTGTTTCACCATCAAAAGCAGTAAATGTTCAGAAACTCCCCTCTTACCTGTAAATGGAAGATAGAAGCTCAAACATAAGCTGACTTGTATGTGATGATTAACGCGCGGGCAGGGGATTGGTTGACAGCGGGATATAAGTTATTGATTCATTTGTCTATTATGTTTGATATGTCCTGCATTTCTCTCAAGATGAGGACAATTACCCCGTGAAGTTTGCCGAGTCAGGACGGCCCGTAGGCAAAGCCGAATGCCTCGGGGACCCGAAGGGCAAACTGGTCGGGCGGCGTTCTTTTGGTTACTTTTCTTACGCTGTTGCAAGAAAAGTAACTCGCCATCAAGGCGAAACAAAATCTATCAAATTATCAAGTTGTTTTGTTATTTGTGCAGGTAAAACACCGGGTCACCAGCAGTACACTGCAGTAATAACAGTTGAACTGACACCAGTTTAATAGAGTAAGCAGGCTAGGCAGCTGAAACCTCTTCCAGTAATTTCGCATAATTCTCTACCGGGAGTCTCGGCCCGAACTGCTGCACTACATGTGATGCCGCCAGGCTTGCAAGTTTGCCGGCATCCGCTGTCGAGTAACCATGGGTAATGCCATACAGGTAAGCGCCTGCAAACATGTCGCCGGCACCGTTGGTATCAACGGCTTTTATCGGAAATGGATCAATTTTGTGGGACTGTGCTCCGTCATATATCAGCGCACCTTTCGAGCCCAGTGTAATCGCAAAGCTCCTGGCGAAAGTTTTAATGACTTCAATTGCATCATCAATCGAGTTCTTGCCGGTATAGGCCAGCGCTTCTGATTCGTTACAGAACAGCATATCAATGCCGTCACCGATGGTTTCTGTTAGTTCTTTATGAAAGTACTCTACGATCGCCGGGTCAGAAAAAGTAAATGCAGTTTTTACGCCGTTAGCTTCGGCAATCTTGCGTGCATGTATATTGGCTTGCTTTGCTGAAGGCGATGTCACCAGATAGCCTTCCATATACAGGTATTCCGACTCTTTTATATGACTTTCGCTGATTTCATTTACCGATAGTTCGGAAGATATTCCAAGAAAGGTATGCATGGTGCGTTCAGCATCAGGTGTAACCATTACCAGGCACTTTCCTGTAATGCCGCTGGCATGGGTGCCATTGACGTTGGTGTCAACACCGGCTTCTTTAAGATCATGCAAATAAAAGTGCCCAAGATCGTCATCCGCAACCTTGCAGGCATAATACGATGAACCGCCCATGGCGCTGACGGCGATCAGGGTGTTTGCAGCCGAGCCACCACTGGCCCGGTTGCCTTCAAAGGCATCCAGGTGTGTCATCAGGCGATGCTGCTCTTCTTCATCGACCAGTGTCATCACGCCCTTGTCAATTTCCATAAGGTTCAAAAAGCCGTCTTCAACCTCAAATTCCATGTCCACCAGGGCATTGCCAAGCCCGTATACATTGTATTTCTTCATCAAGTAAACCTTGCGTTGATTATCACTCGGGGCGTATTGTCACATACATGGCCTGCAAGGTCATGTGGTCTGCTGTCAGGCACCGGTGTTTCCTGTGCAAAAGTCTGAGGAGGACGATGGATAGCACAATAACATTACCACTCTGGTTATTTGTTCTTATCGCCGTGTTTGCCGCGATCATGGTGCTGGATCGTTTCCTCATGCCCGGCATGCGCTGGTATTTCCGGCGGCGCGTTAATCGTGTTATTGATGAAATCAATACGCGCCTGGATGTGGAAATTCGGCCATTGCAAATTACCCAGAGAAAAGCCCTGATCGAGCGGCTGGTCTACGATGAAAAAGTCCTTGATGCAATCAAGCAAACTGCACAGGAAAAAGGCATGCCGACTTCAGTCGTTCAGGACAAGGCGAGAAAGTATGCCAATGAAATTACCCCTGCTTTCAACGCCTATATGTACTTTCGTATTGGCTACTGGATATCAAAAAAACTGGCGCGGCTGATATACAGGATGCGTGTTGGCTTTTTTGATAATCACGAATTGAGCAAAGTCGACCCCGAGTCAGCCGTTGTGTTTGTGATGAACCATCGCAGTAATATGGACTATGTCCTGGTTTCATTTCTGGTGGCGGAGAAGACGGCGCTTTCATATGCCGTTGGCGAGTGGGCGCGTATATGGCCGCTGCAAACCCTGATCAAATCCATGGGTGCTTTTTTTGTGCGAAGGAATTCGGGCAACCCGCTCTATCGCCGCGTGCTTGAGCGTTATGTAAATATGTCTACACGTGCAGGTGTTTGCCAGGCTGTGTTTCTGGAGGGTGGCCTGAGTAAGGATGGTGCTTTGCGTGATCCACGTCTTGGCTTTCTGGATTATATGTTGCGTGATTTTCATTCTGATACAGATAGAGATATCACTTTCATACCGGTCGGCATCAACTATGACCGCGTGATAGAGGACAGGAGCCTGGTGCGCAGGCTGGATCATGATGCAGAAGAGCGCAGCAAATGGTTTGTGTTTAAAACAACTGTTCGGTTTATAACAAAAACATTGTTACTTCCAAGGAAAATTCGACTGAGCCGTTTTGGTTATGCAAACGTTAATTTTGGCAACCCGGTTTCTGCTAAGGCATATTGCCAGCAGAATGACCTGGAGTTTGTTCACCTGGAGCAGGAGCCGAGATTTGAGCAGGTTTCAAAACTTGCAGATAAGCTCATGGTAGAGATTAAAGCAGCCATACCCATTACGCCGGTCGCATTAATGTCTGAAATTATTCTTGCAAACAGGCATGCCTGGAAAAGCGAGCTTGAACTCAAGGCGCAGGCATTGAAAAGGATGGAGATTCTGAAACAGCTGGGGGCACCGATCAGGATATCATCCAATACAACAGAAAGCGTGTTCGATGGCGCGCTCATTATTATTCAAGGCAGGGGCTGGCTTGAGATGCAGGATAATCTCTGCAAGGCCAAAGAAAAAGCAATCGTGATGCTTGAATATTATGCCAACTCGATAGTGCACTGGCATGATATGAATAATAAAAAGTAATTTACCGCCAATAACGCAAAAGACGCGAGTAAGAGAAAAAGTTTTTAAAGTCGATATTTAATTTTTGCGCTGTTGGCGTTTTTTGCGGCTGAGTAAGGGATGATATCAAGCCGTTTCCGGCGTTTACTCTTTGTCGTCAAATATTGTTATTTTTCTGTCGGTTTCGGACCGTTGCATGAATAAGGTCCACAGTGCGCCTCGATCAGCACCGCCATCATCATCGAGTTTTGCGCCCGTGACAATATCTATTGTGCCATCAAGGTCGAGATCGCCGGGATTAGCGAGGGCGCTGCCAAATTGCGTGCCATCTGTGAGAGTGCCGGTGAAATTGCCGGAGACACTGGAGATTTTCGATTCAGAAATAATTTCGCCATCTCTTTCCATGAACATGAGCCAGACGGCGCCTCGATTGCTGCCGCCGTCATCATCCCCGTCTGCGCCCGCTGCGATATCGATGATGCCATCGCCGTTTATATCACCGAGCCCGGTCACCGAGCTGCCAAAGTGATCGGAGTCATCGAGGCCGCCGTTAAAGTTGCCGTTCGTTGCGGAAATCTTTTGTTCAAACCTGACGGTGCTGTCAGCATTCATCAGCAACGCCCAGACAGCGCCACGGTCTGCGCCGCCGTCATCATCGCCGATGGCACCGGCGGCAATATCCTCGATACCGTCTGCATCGAGATCACCAATACCTGCGATCGAGCTGCCGAAGAAATCACCATCACGGAGTGTGCCTGCAAATTCCCCGCTACTGTCAGACACCTTTTGAAAGCTGAAAATCGTGCCATTTTCGGCTAAAGATAAAATCCAGATTGCACCACGATCAGTGCCGCCGTCATCGTCGCCGATGGCACCGACGGCAATTTCCGGTAACAGGTCATTGTTCAGGTCGCCGATGTTGGCAATCGCCGCGCCGAACTGGTCATTGTCTTCCAGTATGCCGCTGAAACCGCCCTCGGTATTAGATATTTTTTGCGCGAACTGCACAGTGCCATCGGCATTCATGAACAGTATCCACACGGCGCCGCGGTCCGTACCACCATCATCATCCAGTGGTGCGCCCACGGCGATATCCAGGATGTTGTCGCCATTCAGGTCGCCCAGCTCGGCAACGGCGCTGCCGAAGCGGTCGCTGTCATCAAGACCGGCTGGAAAATTCCCTTCGGTGTCCGATATTTTCTGTTCAATATCCACCGTGCCGTCATCATTCATGAACAGTATCCACACGGCACCCCGGTCCGTGCCGCCATCGTCATCCAGCGGTGCACCTGCCGCCAGGTCGATAACACCGTCGGCTTCGAGGTCACCGATGTTGGCAACGGCGCTGCCGAACTGGTCGCTGTCTTCGAGCACACCCTCAAAATTGCCGGACGTGTCAGATACCTTCTGTACTGAATCGACGCCTGTAGTAATGGTTGTCTCCGTACAACTGCGGCCCGACAGCGCCAACCAGGCGAACAGGATAAATACAATCTTTTGAGACTTGTTTAAACGCATAATCTATTGCTTTATGACACCCAGAGCTGAGACAAGTTTATCAATATGAGCATGGCTGTGTGTGGCAGAGAGTGTGATGCGCAAGCGAGCGGTGCCTTCGGGCACGGTAGGCGGGCGTATCGCAGTGACCAGTATGCCCTGGTCCATAAGCTGTTCGCTGACAGCAACCGTGGTCCGGGTATCGCCGATAATGACCGGCTGGATTGCGGTCTGGCTGTTCGTCAGTTCAATACCCGCTTGCGCACAACAACTTGTGAAATAATGAATGTTGTTTTTCAGCCGGCCGCGTAATTCAGGGTGTGATTTGATGATGTTCAGGCTGGCGCGTGTAGCCTCAGCCACCGCGGGTGGTGATGCAGTTGTGTAGATGTAGGTGCGGGCTTTCTGGATCAGGGTTTCAACCAGTTCATCGCTACCTGCTATGAATGCACCGGCCGTACCCAGGGCTTTGCCCAGGGTTGCCATGTAGATAGGGACATCGGCTGTGGCAACACCATGGTGTTCCAGTGTTCCACGCCCATTGGCGCCGAGTACGCCAAATCCGTGGGCGTCATCAAGCATAAACCAGGCGCCATGTTTCTGGCATATATTTGCCAGCGCAGGGACTTCTGCGATATCGCCATCCATGCTGAATACGCCATCAGTTAACACCAGTTTTTCACCTGTTGTTCTGCCGGCAAGCTTCGTATCCAGCTCTTCAACCGCGTTATGCTGATAACGCATCATGCGCGCACCCGAAAGCAGGCCGCCATCAAGCAATGATGCATGGTTCAGGCGGTCTTCAAGCACAGTGTCGCCCATGCCGACCAGCGCCTGTGCCAGGCCGAGGTTTGCCATGTATCCGGTGGAGAACAGCAGGGCCCTTGGATAGCCGGTGAATTCAGCAAGCGCCTGTTCGAGTGCATGGTGTGCGCGGGAGTGGCCGTTGATCAGGTGTGCAGCGCCACTGCCCGCGCCGTAGTGTTCTATGCCTTTAATGAATGCTGCCTTGACTTCGGGATGACTGGCAAGGCCGAGGTAGTCGTTGCTGCAAAAGCAGATGACCTCCCTGCCATCGATGATCATCTCGGGCTGCTGTGGCCCGTCACTGATACGGCGTGAACGGTACAGATGCTGTGCTTTGCGTTGCTGTAGTTCTGTGTCGAGATTTTTCAATTCAGGTGGGTAACCGGTTTTAAAAATAACTTATGTAACCGCAGGGGCGCGGAGGACGCTGAGCTTGTATATTGTGATATATAAGAAGCTGCCTGTCATTTCGACCAGAGGGAGAAATCTCCCGAAATTCAGGCGATCTCTCACATTCGTTCGAGTTGACAGCATACAAATAATCCTCTGTGTTGTCTGCGCCCCTGCGGTGATTAATTATTTACGCGGTGGCGACAGTATCCAGATCTTGCGTTTTTGTAGAGTTGTTGATGCCCAGCTTGTCGAACAGGATGCGGTCGTGGTTCTCGTCAGGATTGGAAGTGGTCAGCAGCTTGTCACCATAAAAGATGGAGTTGGCGCCGGCGAAGAAACACAATGCCTGCATCTCGTCGCTCATTTCGCTGCGTCCAGCTGACAGCCTGACCCATGATTCGGGCATGAGGATGCGGGCGACTGCAATCGTTCTGACGAAGTCGAGTGCATCGAGTTTTTCAACACCGTGCAGGGGTGTGCCTTCGACCTGTACCAGCATGTTAATCGGCACGCTTTCCGGATGCCTGGGCAGGTTAGCGAGTTGCTGCAACAGCGAGATGCGGTCTTCCTGCTGCTCACCCATGCCGACGATGCCGCCGCAACAGACATTGATGCCGGCATCGCGCACATGCTCCAGGGTATCGAGCCTGTCTTCGTAAGTACGGGTGGTGATGATGTCACCGTAGTATTCCGGTGAGGTATCCAGGTTGTGATTGTAGTAATCCAGCCCGGCCTGCTTCAATCTCTGTGTCTGCTGCCGTGTCAGCATGCCCAGGGTGACACAGGTTTCCAGTCCCAGCGCATGGACCGCCTCGACCATTTCGATGACCTTGTCCAGGCTCTTGTCGGTCGGATTGCGCCAGGCCGCGCCCATGCAGAAACGGCTGGCGCCGTTGTGTTTCGCTGCCCGGGCTTTTTCCACGACTTCTTCCAGCGGCAACAGGCGCTCGCGCTCAAGCTCGGCGTCATTGCGTGCACTCTGTGAGCAGTAGGCACAGTCTTCAGGGCAGGCGCCGGTCTTGATGCTGAGCAGGGTGCTGACCTGGACATGATTCGGGTCGAAATGCCGGCGGTGCAGGCTATGTGCCTGAAACAGCAAGTCATTGAACGGAAGCTCAAACAGGGTGGTGATTTCGGATTTGGTCCAGTCGTGGCGCAGGGAATTCATACGAATCGGGTAATTGAGTACAATGGGTGCCTATTCTACATGACATGGAGTGATCATGAATATGGACATTGCCAGCCTCCGTGCCAGCCTGCTGCAGAGGCTGATCAGCACTGTTTACCCGCCACGCTGTGTTTTATGCGGTTCCCGCGGTTTTGATGACATGGATATCTGTGAGGATTGTTACCAGGACCTGCCGTGGATCGGGTCAGCATGCATGCAATGCGCAATACCGTTGAGCCAACACAGCGGTGATCATCTCAGGTGTGGCCTGTGCCTGAAAAAACCACCGCTGTTCGATCGCAGTTTCAGCCTGTTCAGTTATGAAAAAGAGGCAGTCACCTTGATCCATCAGCTCAAGTTCAACGAGAAACTGGCGAATTCAAGATTACTGGGCAATATGCTTGCCGACGCAATAGATAAAAATGCAATTGAGTTACCGGAGTGTATTCTGCCGGTACCGCTTTATAAAAAACGTCTGAGACAGCGTGGCTTCAATCAGGCAATAGAGCTGGCTCGACCTGTCGCGAACACATTCGGCATACCTCTGGATATCCGTTCTGTTAAACGCGTGCGTGATACACATTCACAAACAGAGCTGGATAGACAGCAACGCAGAAAAAATATCCGTGCTGCTTTTGAGATCGTTGAGCCATTTAGCGCGCAACACGTCGTTGTTGTAGATGATGTTGTAACCACGACATCTACCGTAAACGAGATCGCGCGCATATTGAAACGCGCAGGGGTCAGGCGTGTGGATGTGTGGAGCATCGCCAGGGCGATATGAAGCCGATGTCTGCAGCCATAATATGGTGTTATTGAGCGTACCGCCGGAATCCATATGTGGAATTTTGCAATCAACTGCGGGGCAGCTATAGCTGGGTCCGAGATGCAGCTATGGCGGTTCGGCACCCAGCGTGTCTACCAGGTCGCGTACTGGAACAGTTGCACGCAAGCGTGCCAGCAACATGTACAAACCGCCCAGTTTTCGGTGAAGAAATAGCACACCGGCTGGAGGCAGACGCCAGAAATTGCTGTGTAAACGCATGTCCACCAGGCGATCGCGCATGCGGTCAGCAAGATCGGATGCGGCGAAATTGTAGACTCCATCGGCTCTGACGGGTTCGGTGGCATGACGTAACAGCTCAATAACACCACTACGATAGCCGGACGGGTCACGCTGGTCGAGATAGCCGACCTTCGCGGCAGCTTTTTCCATTTCCGTGCCATTGCCATCAATACAGGCGTTAAGCAGCGCTCGTAATGCGGTGCGCTGATGCATTGAATACTCACGCGTGGCGCCGAAATCGAGTAACTGTATGCGGCCGCTATCGGCTTCATAGCGGTAATTGGCGAAGTTCGGATCGGTTTGTACAAAGCCCCAGTCGAACACCTCGCGGATCCCGAGCTCCAGGATTGCAGCTGCAGCAGCATTACGCTCCCTGGCAGGTTTTTCAGCCAGGTTTTCGATGGGTTGTCCATCCATGTAGGTCATTGCGAGCACCTTTGATGTCGTCAGTGACTCGATGACCAGGGGAATTAAAAAACGCTGATCCTGAAGCGTAAAGCTGGAAAATCGCTCGAGCGCCAAGGCTTCCTGTTGATAGTCGGCTTCAGCATGCAGCTGTTGTTTGGCTTCGTTCAACAGCGGAAGGAAATTCATTTCCTGGGGAATCAGCTTAAACAAACGCAGCAGTGAGGCGACGTTATCAACATCACTGTCAATGCTGCGCTCGACTCCCGGATACTGAATTTTTATCGCCAGCTGCCGACCATCTCGCAGAACGGCCTGATGCACCTGGCCAATCGAAGCTGCGGCTAGCGGTTTGAATTCGAAATGTTTGAACTTGCTTTGCCATTGATTACCCCAGGCCTGCTGCAGCATGGCTGTGACCTGGGTGGATGGCATTTGATGCGCGCTGTTACGCAAGCGTGCAAGCACCTCGCTTAATTCAGGCGGGAGTATCTGACCGCTGTCCATCGATAATAACTGCCCGACTTTCATCGCGGCGCCACGCATTTCAGACAGGCGGTGGGTCAGTCTGTGGGCATTGGAAGGTGTCAGTAACAGGTCGCCGAGCGAAGGGCGTTTGCCCTGCGTGAGTTGGCGTGCACCTTCGCTGACCATGCCACCTACGACACCGCTGGCGAGTTTTCCCAGCAGAGAGAGACGGCCGAGTCGGGATGCTGTGACTGGTCGATTGATTGACATGTAACTGTTTCTTGCCCTGTCCGCGGTAAAATGCCTGCGGTTATTCAGCGCGGAAACCGGCATCACAGCTTGATGCGTTACAGCGATGTTGCAAGCGCCAGTTTGCAAATCGGGAATAGAGCCAGTCGAGTGCAGTTACCAGTCGCAGCGTGCATAACGTGCGCGACAACCAGCGATACGCAGGCAAATGGTGCCAGAGTTCAATGAATCCAAAGGCGCCGGTGTGCCAGTTGCCAGCTGTGTCAAGCACGTGGAAACGCGCCATCGCCGTCTGTTTTTGCAGTCCATGAGCCTTCATCATCGCTTCATCGCGCGTGATATCGATCCAGATAAGGTCATCAGCGCCACGCAGGCGTCTGTAATGACTGATCTCTCGGCGGCACAATGGGCATAGGCCGTCATAAAATACCCTGGGTTTCGCTGCTTCCATGATCAAACCGCTTTTTGCAGGGGACGTACTGCGGTAAAGCCGCCATCGATGGGCAATACCTGACCGGTAATCCAGTTAGCCTGGTCGGATACCAGCCAGGCGATGGTGCTGGCGACATCATCGACCTGACCATGACGCCCCAGCGGGTACTGTGCATCAAGCTGGCGGGTATTGTTCGGGGTAGAGAAAAGCCACTCGGTCGCGGGCGATCGCATCAAACCGGGTGCCACTGCATTGATACGTATATTATTACGCGAGTAGGTAGCTGCGGCTGAACGCGCCAGACTCTCAACGGCCGCCTTGGAAGCGGCCACCGCCTCGTGGTTACTGACGCCAATGCGGGCGGTGACAGAGCTCACCCGTACCGCAACACCGGCGCGTTTAGCCTTCATGCAGCCATCAACAAATGCTTTCAATGTAAAAAAACTGGTATCCAGGTTTGCCGCCATGCACTCCCGATACGGGTCCTCCTGGGTTTTATGCATGGCTGCCATCAGGATTGAGCCTGCACAGTTGATCAATGCGTCCGGTGCCTGCCCGATCTCTGACTGACACTGAGCTATTGCCTCTGTTGCTCCTTTTGCTGTGGAAATGTCCGCTTCGATACGACAGGAATCCTTTACTGCCGGATTCAGGTCCAATCTGTTCAAATCGCGTGTCACCAGCGCCAGATGCCAGCGGTTGTCGGCTAATTTACTGGCCACTGCGCTAGCAAGCCCGCCTGAAGCACCGGTAATCATCGCAATCTTGTTCATCATTTGTACCTTTACTATTCAGATCGGTCAATGTTTATGCATGTCGGTGGCTGGTTAAATTACAACCACCGACCTGTCCATGTGTTGTCGAAATATAATTTATCTGAATCGTAGCTGTCATCCATTGATCAGGCCGCGATCATTACAGCAGCCATTACCAGGAATACAAGTGGTGTGAACAAAAAAGTCAATGTCATCCTGCTGATTAGACGGTCTTCTGATCCAAGAACACGTGCTTTTACATCATTCATGGCGAAATCCTCTTGTTGTGTTGACATACCAGATATACTGATAATGTCTAGGACAATACATGAACATTTAAGTTTTGTCAAGATTTTGTATAATACAATTTATTTATTAGCTCAAACAAAGGAGTAACGATGATGGCAAAGCCCGAAGCCTCGGCCGGCGGTTACAAAATCGGCACGGTGTCCAAACTCACAGGAATTTCCCCCGATACACTGCGTATATGGGAGCGGCGTTACGCAGTTGTTACACCACAGCGTTCCCCGGGAGGTGGCCGCCTGTACGCGACCGAAGACATAGCACGGCTGAAACTGATCAGGCGTCTGGTCGACAAGGGAGACACGATCGGTGTAGTCGCCGATTTGAGCCATGATGAATTACAGGCGCGCTTGAACGAAACCCGAAGCATTGCCGCCGTTGCTGCACCACAAACGCCATGCCGCCTGGTGGTGATCGGTGAGCAGCTTTCACATAAATTAGAGCAGCAGAAAGACTCGCTTTCGGACATGACTGTCGTGGCAAGCTACGACAGTCTGCAGGCTTTTCAGGCAGAGACCCATGCTATCGAGGCCGATATTCTCATTATCGAGCAACCCACATTGCAAGCAGAAACGGCTATCCAGGTGGCCGACTGGATAGCGCTTGTCAATGCTCATCATGCCGTGATTGTCTATCGTTTTGCCACGCGCGCGACCCTGGAGCAGTTGCCACGATCAAAATGCAGTACCTTGCGAGCGCCGGTTGAGCCAAGTACCGTGCAAAGCCATTGTATTGCCCAACTCGGCCAGCGACCGCGAGTCCGGGACGAGACAGCAGATTACACGCTGGTGGCCGGCGAATCGGCGCCAACGCGCCGTTATAATGATGAGACGCTTGCTCGGCTTGCAGGTCTTTCCAGTACCATAAAGTGTGAATGCCCGCAACATCTCGCCGAACTGATTACCAGCCTAGGCGCGTTCGAAAAATACAGTAGCGAGTGTGAGAGTCGCAATATCAAAGATGCGGAATTACATGCCTATTTGAGTGCCACGGCTTCACATGCGCGCCACATGTTTGAAAACGCACTCAGTCTTGTTATCGAGGCTGAGAATATTCATTTGTAAGCACACAACCGGTGAATCTGATCCTGAACAAAACGGTCTGGCAGGATAATGATTTATCAGCTGTGCGCTGGTCTTGCTGTTAGTGCACGACAAGGAAACAGTTGTCAGGTCCTGGCCCGAGTCCGTTCGGGCAGGTCATGCTATTCAACAATGACTGTGCCCATCATGGAAGGGTACAGTGCACAATAGTAGCCGAAGACGCCGGGCTGTTCAAAAGTGAGGCTGAACGTCGAGCCCCGGGTCAAACGCTCTGATGCAAGCAGGCCGTTGTTGTGACTGGTAATCGTGTGCAACATCGGGGCATTATTCGTCCAGGTGACCTCTGCGCCCGCTTTGATGCGAATCGTGGCCGGTTGAAACTGCATGCCGTTGATGGCTACATTTTTAAGATCAGCTGCAGGCGTGACAATACTTGCAGAGGTCTGTGGCGCTTGATAATAGCGCGGTACCGGGCCGTAACCTTGACTCCTGTGCGGCATGCCCGGAGCATAATATTGATATCCCGGTGAAGCGTGAGGCTGATAGCCGGGATCATAGCCATAATTTTTATAACTGCCATAATTTCCCTGGCCCGCATTCAGGTTTTTGGATATAGCGGCAAACAGGACTGCAGCCGAGCCGATGGCTGTGATTAACAGTATTTTTTGGTCTCTGGATATTTTCATCATTTTTCCCCAAATATTTTCTAACCAGGTTGATTAAAATTTGCGAACAACAGAGTTTGGCCGTTTCATGACGTGCATGACGTGCTTGACGTGCATGACGTGCATGACGTGCATGGCGGGCAAGGCTGCGGGCGCGTCTGATGTCAGCATTGTTGTGGTCTTGCGGTTACGCATGTCACTGTTTAACGTCACAGCCCGATTGTCAGCATGCGGCTTGACGGGGTGTGAGTGTCGCTTTCGGTTGGGTATCAGCACGGCGTCGATCACATGAATTATGCCGTTTGATGCGCGTATGTCGGCTGTAACCAAATTGGCGCCGTCAACTTTGATGCCATCCGAGGTGTCAATAGAGACAGCCGAGCCTCGAACGGTGGTGGCAGAATCCAGCCGTGCGGCATCAGCAGCCGTGACTTCACTCTGTAGCACGTGATAGCTGAGGAGTTCGGTGAGGGCTTTTTTATCTACAATGATGGCCGCACGGATTTTTCCCGGAATTTTTGCAAATGCCGCATCACTGGGTGCAAACACGGTAAATGGCCCCGGGTCCTGGAGTGTTTCAACCAGTTCAGCCGTTTTCAGTGCATCAATCAATGTGCTGAAGCTGCCGGCATTTATCGCAGTATCAATGATGTTGTCTGCTGGTTCAGTCTCGGCTGTGGAGGCGTCACTTGTCGCCACCCCGCCTGACTGAGATTTGTTGGCGTGTCTGCCGACGTGCCAGTGTGGCCGTGGATACTCGGCATAATAGGACTGCATCGGCATCGAGCGATAATAGTGTTGATGGTGAGGGTGATCGTAATACGCTCGTTTCTTGTGTTTCATGTCTGAGCCGCAATGATTGGCCGCTGCCGGCATTGGCGTTGTGGCAAGTGCTGCTGCAATCAGGCAGACGGGTAATGCTGTTTTCATGATCATCTCTCCTGCTTTTGTGCTGTTTCAAAATTGACCTGTCGAGGTTCTGTCTATCTCGAGCAGATCGCGGCCTTTTCATTGCGCTGCAAGTCCTGAAAGTTCCGCTTGTTCGACATAAGTCTCTGTTTATTGGTGCTTTATATCGAGGTGCAGCAAGCGTAATCACGTAGATGGGCAACCTGATTTGATTTCAGTAAAAGCTAAATTGTCCAGAATTTGTCTAGACAATATTTGATTAATAATCATTTGTCAAGAAATTGTATTAGACAAATACTGATTATTTTGTCATGATGTCCATATTGATCTGGTTTTGCTGTCCAGCATTCGATATCTGAATCAGTAAGCGGGAGGATGAGTTATGAATATAGATACCACGGTAGTGATCTGGCTCGTTGGTGCGCTCTTCGGCAGTATGCTTTTCTTTGTTTTTACCGTGGCGCCGACGGTGTTCAGCACGCTGTCTACAGAACATGCAGGCCTGTTTTTGCGGGCTTTTTTCCCCGGCTACTATCTATGGGGCACGGTAGTCGCACTGATTGCCGCAGCGATAGCCCTGGGAACCAACGATACCGTCAGTGTTGCCTTGTTTCTGGTCGCGCTTTTGTTCGTCTTCGTCCGGCAAACACTGATGCCGCTGATCAATCGTGCTCGCGATGATGAGCTTCAAGGCATGCAGGGTGCAGGCAGGCGTTTCAAGACCCTGCATCTTTTGAGTGTTCTTATTAACGGAGTGCAACTGCTCATGCTTATAGTGGTAGTGGGCTTGTTGCACTGGGGGTACTGAAACCGTGACACGGATTAACGGCAATCCATATGTGGCAATAAACCATCACTTGGCACACGCTTATGGCAACCTTGTTGATTATCCGGGTCTCGAAATACAACCATGCCCATGGCCTGTCCTAATCAAGTGAACGCAAGCACAGGATTAATCGACGATCGCAGTGCCGGCACGCTGCAATCAAGTCACGCCGGCAATTGGCAACTGGTGACCGATCAGGTCATGGGAGGCCGTTCATCCGGCGAACTGGTCCCGGATCATTACCTGGGAAAAAGTTGTTTGCGCATGCGTGGTCTGGTGAGCACTGCTAACAACGGGGGCTTCTTGCAACTGGCACTGGACCTCGATGATGGCAGGCGGTTTGATGCTTCCATATATGATGGTCTGGAAATAGTCGTGGCTGGTAATAACGAACGTTACAACATTCATCTGCGTACCAGCAATTTATGGTTGCCTTGGCAATCCTATCGCGCCAGCTTTGCTGCAGGACCGCAATGGCGCACGATACGAATCTCGTTCAGTGATGTTGAAGCTTATCGGACTTCAGGTCGCTTTCTGTCCGACCGCCTGATCCGTGTCGGGCTGGTTGCCATTGGCCGTGATTTCGTAGCCGATTTATGCGTCGGTGGTTTGTATTTCTACCATAATGATGTTGCTCCCGGGGCCTGATGCGAACACTCTATGTGATCTTGCTTTGTGTGACGCTGATGTCAGCTGCCAGGTCCGGCCCATTTGAGCAGCTGCCAGAGGTGCGCACAGTTTCGATCGACGTCAGCGGAATGAAACTGAGTGCCCGTCTTTATCCGGCGAGAAACATGCCGACAGCAGCCATCGTCTTGCTGCACGGCTGGAACTGGCCGCATAATGATCCTGCAACGGGACTGGTTTCGCCTGCGCGCGAATTCCAGCGTGCCGGTTTTACGGTACTGGTACCAAGCATGCGCGGCTGGCCGCCGAGTGGCGGTGTTGATGATTGTGCCGGCAGGCAGGTAGATGATGCATTGCTGGCGCTCGAATGGCTCGGACAACAGCCTGGGGTTGATGCCGACAGGCGTTACCTGGCTGGCTTTTCCCAGGGCGGGCAGGTTGCACTGCTGGCCGCCAGTCACAACGCGCCTGTGCAGGCCGTCGCTGCATTTGCCCCGGTTGTTGATCCTGGAAGCTGGGGTAGACAAACCAATGTAGATGGCGTCCGCGATTACGTAATGCAAGAGTGTGGCGGACCGACTGGCTGGCAAACGCGCAATGTGATGAATCGGGCCAATACATTGCAGCAGCCCTTACTGCTCGTGCACGGCGATGCTGATCTGCGGGTGCCGACACAGCAGAGCATCAGCCTTTATGAAAAGTTAGTCGAGCTGCAACGCCCGGTGAAGCTGCAACTCATAACCGGTGCGCAACACGACCAGGACAAAGTGCTGCAAACACAGCTGGCAATCGACTTTTTCGAAGCGTCAGCTTTAAAAACTATCAGCGGAAATAAACATTGATATCCACTGACTACCACCCAAACCGCTTTATTCAGATAACTTTAACGCAAAGAACGCAAAGGCACTGAGAACGCAACGGTGTTATGTGTTTGTTATTCCATGAAATGTAGTGGTCAGTATTTGATCTTACGGTTGCTGTCGATTTTCGAATAAGAGGAAAACCTGCCTGTATTGAAGGTTTATTATGCGTTTTGTTCGCAGAGGCGCAGAGAATAATTACCGGCACAAGGGACGAGTAACGAGGAACAAGGAAAAACAAGGACGATATTCACCTTTTTTCCCATGGGAGAGGGCTAATGTGAGGGAGGACTAAGACGTCGCCTTAACGAAATGAAACGCGAACAATTTCCATGACATACCCCGGATACTGCGATATTGCATCCGGGCTAGAAACAACACAATTTTCTCTGCGATCTCCGCGCCTCTGCGAGAAGTAAAGATCTATAGTTTTTTCATTAAGCCAATCCCGATTGTACTGACATACAATCATAGTCTGAGCTTGAGCTCATGTGGCACTGACTGTCAGATTGAATCCTGACTACTATATAATCTGTCACTGTGAACATTCATGTTCACAGTGACAGATTCTGTTATTTTACAGTTAATTGCTCCAGCCATGAGGCAACAGCTGCAACCAGTGCGTCTTCCTTGCCATCGAAGAAATGATTGGATCCGGCAACTTCCAGCTGGGTGTAATGTTTATTGTCGGCTTTTTTCGCGGCTTCGGCGCGTGCACCCACACTCTTCATTATGCCTTCGAGGTCATCATCACCGTAAAGATCAAATACGGGTATATTGATTTTCTCCAGTGCCTTGATGCTGTTCATGCGTGGGTCATCCGCAAATGCAGACATGCCGATGGCAACAAAGCCGCTTACATTCTGTTTCGATGTGGACAGGTAATATGCTGTCATGGCTGCCCCCTGGCTGTGGCCAATCAGCACGATCTGTTTTGAGCCGTTTTTCTTCAGGTATTCAATGGCTGCGTTGATGCGCGGAGCAACTTCATCGTACAGCGGCGCGTATTCCGGATACTCGGCTTCATTGGGCAGTATCGGCATCTGGATCGACAGGGTGTTCCAGTTGTGTTCGGTCAGGCCGACGCGCAGCGGCTGGATAACCTGCTGCCAGTCTGGATGGATGCCGGTGCCGTGCATCACGATGGCAGCACGGCCCTTGTCTTCTTCGGCTTCGGTGTATATGCCGAGAAAATCACTGTTGCCGTCATTCAGCCAGATGGCTTCGCCATCGATGATGGCGTCCACCACCTGGTCGGCCCAGCGTTTTTCTTTTGCCAGGTCTGAAGCATGCAGGCTGAATGAAACGGCAAGTAAGGTGACGAAAAGTAATCGTTTAGTGGTAATCATGTTATCCCCCTGAACTGGTAATCAAGAACCAGTCCGATAAACAGGACGAGTCCAAACCAGTTATTGTTTAAAAATGCCTCGAAGCACCGTGCGGGTTCGCGGGCCTTGATCAGGTACTGCTGCCATATGGCCAGTACGGTCGCAGCAACCACGCCCGCGTAATAAAAACCGCTGAGTTCAGCACGCTGCCCGATCAATATCAGCGCCATGATCAGCATGGCCTGGATAGCGCCGATGATCTTTTTGTCCAGCGGGCCAAACAGTATTGCAGTCGATTTTACACCAATTTTCAGATCATCTTCACGGTCGGTCATTGCATACATGGTGTCGTAGGCAGTGGTCCACAGCACCGTCGCCAGGAACAGCAGCCAGGTCACCGGTGTCAGTTCGTTGGCCTGCGCAGTGTATGCCATCGGTACGGCCCAGCCAAAAGCCGCACCCAGATGGACCTGCGGCAGAAAATGGTAGCGTTTCATAAACGGGTAGCTCGCTGCCAGCACCACGCCGACCAGCGACATCATGATGGTCAGCCTGTTCATCAGCAGTACCAGGCCGAAGGCGCAGATACTGAGGATGGCGAATACGATCAGTGCTTCTTTTTCGCTGACCTTGCCGCTTACCAGCGGGCGGTCTTTGGTGCGGGCGACACTGCCATCGATGTCGCGGTCTGCGTAATCGTTGATGGCGCAACCGGCAGAGCGCATCAGGATAACGCCCATGACAAATACAACCAGTACCAGAGTGTCGGGCCAGCCCTGTGCGGCGATCCACAATGAGATCATGGTCGGCCACAGCAGCAGCAAAATACCGATGGGTTTGTTGAGGCGTACCAGTATCGCGTATTGCCGCAGGCGCTCCATTGCGGCTGAATTTGCTGCCCGGGTAATCTGCGTGTCTGTATATGCGGTCACGGCCCTGACGGCGGGATTTTCACTGATTGTCCTCGCCACGCGTGACAGGCCCGCCTTGACTGCTTCAGGCTTGAGCATCTGCAGGCCGTGATCGATTTTGTCCATCACGGGATGGTGTGCGGCCCTGTCCAGCAGGGTGTTTAACTTGTCAAAGGCCTGTTTTGCCGAGGCTGATAGGTTCATAGGGCGGATTTTACATTAACTTGCCTGGCAACACGGAACACAGCGTTATAATGTGCTCCCGATATGATAAGTTCAGCTAATGGTAAGTTCACGTAATTTGGGGTGCCCTGTTGCCTGTGGTGTAACAGTCATTTAATGTAAGTCTATGGCGATCAGAAATTTCGAACAATATACTCCGCAGATAGCTGAATCAGCATTTGTTGATGAGAGTGCGGTAGTGACCGGAAATGTCGTTATCGGCGCGGACAGTTCTGTCTGGCCCATGTGTTCGGTGCGTGGAGATATTCACTCTATACGTATCGGTGAACGCACCAATATTCAGGATGGCAGCATCCTGCATGTTACCCATGACAGTGAGTTCGCTCCGGGCGGAAATGCGCTGTTTATAGGTAACGATGTCACCGTTGGTCACGGCGCGGTGGTACATGCCTGCACGGTTGAGGACATGTGCCTGATCGGCATGGGATCGGTGCTGCTCGACGGGGCTGTCGTCAAATCAGGCGCAATTGTCGGTGCCGGCTCGCTGGTGCCTCCCGGCAAAGAACTGGAGGGAGGCTATCTTTGGCTGGGCAGCCCGGTAAAAAGGGTGCGGGAGCTGACAGAAAACGAGAAAGCCTTCCTGGTATATTCAGCCGCACACTATGTAGATCTGAAAAATCGCCATAAGGCATGAGCTGCCTGCCCGGGGCCGACACGAACTGTTAATATCGGTTTTCTCAAAGCACAATCCCTTGCAGCATCATGGCCTTATCGGGCTTCTGTACTACACTTGGAGTATCAAAAATTCCGTCCAATGGTGCTGTTCAAGTGGCTGATAAAAAAAGCAAAAGTCCAAAGGTCAGCGATTTGCATGAAAGCCTTCTGCACCGCGAAGCCGAGATCGATCTGCTGCAGCGAACATTTACCGAAATCGGCAGCGAACTGGACCTGGACATGGTGTTCCAGATTGTTGCCGAACGTGCCTGTGAGCTGGTCAAGGCTGAAACGCTGCTGATACCTATCCTCGATTCAAATTGTGAAACCTATACTTACCGGGCTGGATATGGAGTCAATACCGAGGAGGTCGTCGGCGCTTCACTGCCGCTGGATTTCGGTGTGTGCGGCTGGGTGTGGAAACACAAGAAAGCCTGGTGGCGAGGCGTACTGAGCGAGTTAAATGATGAGGAACGCGACCGCTGGGAGCAGGAGGCGGGTACACTGATACTGGTGCCGCTACAGGGTAAAAAACATTTTCTCGGCGGCATTTCTGCAATCAACAAGATCGGTAAACATGAGTTCACGCGCAGGGACCTGAACCTGTTGACCATGTTCGCCGGTATCGTTTCCATTGCCATCGAAAATGCAATGACAGTGCAGCAGATGGAAGAAACCAGTAAATTGAATGAAGACTACCGCCGGCGCTTGAAGATAATGAACAAGCAGCTACTCGAGAGTAACAGGGAACTCGAGTTTCACGCGCTTTATGATCCGTTAACATTGTTGCCGAATCGTTCGCTGTTCAGAGACAGGCTTTCTCGTGATATATCACTCGCTGAATCCAACCAGAGTGAACTGGGCCTGTTATTGATCGACCTGGACCGCTTCAAGGATATTAATGATGCCCTCGGGCATGACAAGGGCGATTACCTGTTAAAGGAAATTGCATTGTTACTGCAGCAGTATGTTCATCCCAACGAAACATTCGCGCGCCTTGGAGGTGACGAGTTTGCAATGATATTGCCAGGCAGTAACAGGAAGCTGATCATTGACAGGGCAAACGCCTTGCTCAGGGCGCTTGAAAAACCCTTCAGTATAAACGGATCAACGATTTCGGTTGGCGCGAGTGTCGGTATCACTGTATATCCTGAACACGGCGATAATGTGACTGACATGCTCAGCCGGGCAGATTCGGCCATGTACAGTGCGAAGAAATCAAAGCAGGGCGTCATGTTTTACCAGCCTGTTGATGACCATTCACCACTGGGGTACCTGACCATGGTGACAGATTTGCGCAAGGCATTATCCAGTGACGAGTTTGAGCTCTATTATCAACCGCAGGTTGATCTCAAAACAGATGAGATTGTCGCGATCGAGGCACTCGGGCGCTGGGTGCATCCACGTTATGGCCTGGTGAACCCGGATGTGTACATTAATGAGCTTGAACAGATCGGTATGATCGAGAAGTACACGAAGTGGGTGATCGAGACAGCGCTTAAAAATGCAATAACATTAAGAAACAATAAGCGTGAATTGAAGGTGGCTATCAATATATCTGTCACGGATTTATTGAGTCCTGAATTTATGACCTGTCTGGATGCGTTGGTCGGTTCAAGGAAAAATGGTGAATTATTGACCTTTGAGATCACGGAGAACCTGTTCCTGTCAGAGTACGACCGCTTGTTCGAAGTGCTTGAGTATATTCGCTACCTGGGGATTACATTATCCATAGATGACTTTGGTACGGGTTATTCTTCATTAAGCCGGTTGAAAAGACTTCCTGTCAGTGAATTGAAAATTGACCGGTCATTTGTCAAAGACATGGAGAAATCACCGAATGATGAGGTGATAGTGCATTCGACAATCGAGCTCGCACACAACCTGGGAATGTCGGTGGTGGCGGAAGGCGTGGAAAGCATCGAGACGCTGAGTCGCCTGTCAATGCTTGGTTGTGATACTGCCCAGGGTTTTGTTATCAGCAAGCCGTTGTCGTTTGAACAGTTAATCGCCCTGCTTGACAGGTCTCGAGTGAAAGCGGGTTAGCCACTGCAGCCGGAACCGGCTATCTAAAAGCTAATAGATATTTCCTCTCGCAGAGGCGCAGGGAACGCTGAGAAAGAATTGTTGTTTGTAGCCCGAATGCAGCATCGCAGTATCAGAGGCATGTCATGAGTTGTTCGCATTTTATTTCATTCAGGTGACGTCCTGGTGCGCCCCAACATCAGCCATGTTCCAGAGTGAGAAGCGGTGGATATCGTCTATGTATTTCCTTGTCCCTCGTTACTCGTCCCTTGCACCTGTAATTATTCCCTGCGCCTCTGCGAGAGACCGGTTGTGCTCGGTATATTGATCGCTATCCCGTTAAAGCCTGGCGAGGGCTTCTATTACGGGTGCGGTTTCAGGTTCGCAGCCTCGCCAGATACGAAATGACTCGGCAGCCTGTTCGACCAGCATGCCTTTTCCGTCAACAACGCGTTTTGCACCCTGTTGTCTCGCCCAGCGCATGAACGCAGTCGGCTCGTTGGCGTACATCATGTCATAGCAAAATGTATTTTCATTTATCAGGCTTGCGGGCAGTGAAGGCAGTTCGCCACTGAGGCTCGCAGAAGTTCCATTAATGATGATGTCATAACTGTCTGTACCGAATTCATCCAGACCGTGGCCCCTGATGATGCCCAGGTCGGAGAAATCTTCAGCAAGTTGAAGCGCTTTTTCTCTGCTTCGATTGGCAATGGTTAATGATGCCGGCCTGCCGGCAAGCAAGGGTTCGATGACACCACGCACTGCACCGCCCGCTCCGACTATAAGAATGTGCTTGCCTTCAAGTTTAAGCTTATGGTTCCTGACGAGGTCCCGCACCAGGCCAACACCGTCAGTATTGTCACCAAAATAATCACCAGTACCATTGATAACCAGGGTATTCACGGCGCCCGCACGCTCAGCACGTTCGCTGCGCCGTGTTGCCAGCTTCCATGCTTCCTGTTTAAACGGTACGGTTATATTGAGTCCTTTGCCATTATTTTCGGCAAAACGGGCTACCGCATTATTGAA
>Ga0209536_100003225_pt1 | contig 26274 bp, 20 predicted proteins | sample DeeMarSeWOR28_12_FD_187461 | JGI IMG/M metagenome (GOLD analysis project Ga0209536, IMG submission 187461) | Marine sediment microbial communities from White Oak River estuary, North Carolina - WOR-2-8_12 (SPAdes) (version 2) | ecosystem: Environmental > Aquatic > Marine > Intertidal zone >...
TTAATAAGACAGGATCATTGAAGTTGTGAAACGAGCCTATTTTTATTTTTTGATTTTCGCTACCGTACTTTTTTCTGCCGGAGTTTCCCGTGGACAAAATCTTTCCACTGAAGGAGATGATTTCTGGATTGGATTCATGGATAATTGGCTGCAGGATCCTGCCAATCCGATTGTTCTTGAAATATACATCAGTGCCGATGATTCAACCCGGGCCCATATTGATATGCCGCTTTTATTGAATTTCATTCCGGTAGATACCCTGGTATTACCCGATAAAACCGTACGAATTACTATTCCCACACATCTTGGTATGTCAACCGGATCAAATCTGGTGCAAAACCGGGGGATCCATTTGACAACGGATAAGGACGTGAGTGTTTATGGCATTAATAAACGTCAATACAGTGCGGATATGGCTGTGATATTACCTGCTTATGCCCTCGGGAATGATTATATCGTGGTCTCTCACTGGGAAGACGGCAACCGGAACAATAACGATAATTCCGATTCCGAATTTCTCATTCTTGCGATTGAGGATAATACTCGCATTGAAATTTTACCCAGTTACCATACCGAAGGAGGGAATCCGCCGAACGTTCCATTTTCAGTCACTTTAAACCGAGGCCAGACCTACCAGATACAGGCAAGAGGTGATTTGACCGGAACCATAATTCAGTCCGTAGCCAACTCGGACAGTGAGTGTAAAAAATTTGCCGTATTTGCCGGGAATCAATATACCAAGGTTGGCGAATGCGATCATCCGAACGGCCATGATCATCTATATGCTCAAATGTACCCGGTCTATACCTGGGGAAAGGAATACATTACGGTGGCTTTTAATACCCGTTTCAATGGCGATCATGTCAAAGTAATTGCAGCCGAAGATGAAACAGAAATCCGGCTAAACGGCCAGCCGGCAGGTTATCTTCAACGAGGGGATTTTTTATTTTTAAGAGAATTGGAGGGGGTCAATTATATTTCTTCAGAAAATCCCATCTCTGTTGCCCAGTTCAGCAGGAGCCAGGCTTGTGATGGAACCAGGGGTGATCCTTTCATCATTCTGATCAACCCAAATGAACAGGTTCTGAAAAAAATCACCTTTTATGCTCCTTCCGTGGCTACCATTCAGAATTATAATTTAAGCATTGTAACTAAAACAACAGATGTACCCTCGGTTCGGCTCGATGCCACAGATATTTCAGCCAGGTTTTCTGTTGTGCCTTCGTTTCCGGATTATTCCTATGCAAAGGTCTCCGTTTCGGCTGGAAATCATACACTGAAATCTAGCGATGGCCTGATCGCTTATGTTTACGGATATGGGAATAATGAGTCGTTCGGGTATCCAACCGGAGCAGGTTTGACTAATCTGAACCTTAATTTCTTAGTATTGGATGAACAGGGAGTACCCATCCCCTTTGATCAGGTATGCCATGGTTCGGAGGTTTGGTTTAAACCTGATACGGATTTTGATTTTACTGAATTTCAATGGGATTTTGGAGACGGGGAGATGGCAATTACCCACCATCCGGATTCCGTATCCCACGTTTATGAAAAACCAGGTAGATACATTGTAGAGTTGAGGGGAACCACTGGGTCCTTCGGTTGTGTTTCCGGAGCCGAACAGAGCAGCATCAGGGTAATACAGGTAATAAATCCCCGGACACACCTGCTGGGTCCCAGATCGGTCTGCCCTCATATCCAGGAAGTTCCGTATTATGTAAAGGAAGCCGAAACTTACGTGAATCAATGGATCGTCGAAGGTGGGACGATATCCCGACCTAATAATGATACTATATTGGTAAATTGGGGAAATTCAAACAATAATGCGTTAATTAAAGTATTATCAGTAGATGAAAGAGGTTGTATCGGGGATACAGTGGAAAAAAATATAAAGATCAAAATTCAACTGGATCCGGAAGCTCCCATGGGGCCCGATTCTTTATGTGCCGATGATATAAACAATATTCCATATGAAGCTTTTTTTATGCCAGGCACTACTTATCAATGGATGAGTGATTATGGAAACGTCCAATCCGGTCAGGGATCGTATAGCATTACTATGGATTGGGAATCATTTGGCAAGGGATATTTATGGTATACTCTGGAAAGTGTAACCGATACCGTTTGCAGCGGGATTTCCGATTCCCTACTTGTCTACATACAGCGCAAACCTTCCGATGCAGCTGCGATCCTTTCGGACAAAACAATATACGGGATCAATGAACCGGTCCACCTGGAGTTACAAACGGACAGTTTGTATCATATAGCCTCATGGATCCTGGAAGACCAGCATTCCCTTGATTCGGTTGGTATCAGCTATCATCCCGTACTGCGATATAATTGCCCCGGAGATTATTTAATTGAGGCCGTAGCAATGGATACCGCTGGAATATGCGATGCCATTGCCATTGCATCGCATGCAATTTCTGTGCAAGGCCCCGACGTGGGAATTATTCAAGTTTCACATGAATACGACATCCCTAACCAGTTGTTTATCAAATGGAATTATTCAGAAAACTTGGAATACCAAAAGCCTTACCTTTTGTACCGTGATTATACGATAGCAGATACTCTGATAAGAAATCAAACCGTATATCAGGATACCTCAGTAGTTACCGATAATCAATCTTACGGGTATTTCATTTCCACCAATGAAGATTGTGAAACGAATATCACCTCCGGCATACACCGGAGCATATGGCTGAATTTGCCCGTTAATAGAACAACGGAAGAGGAGGCGATGCTGGAATGGAATGAATATGAAGGATGGGATCAGGGGGTGGAAAAATATGAACTATGGATGCGGGTTGATGACGGTCCGTTTACTTTATTAAATGATAACGCGAGCTCCGGTTTTATATTTAAAAGCAGGGATCTTGGCTTTGAGCATTGTTTTAAAATTTACGCGGATGAGTTGAATGGAAACGATGCGTACGCCTGGTCCAACATTTCCTGTGTAACCTTTGTGCCGGAATTGTATCCCTACAACGTAATTACGCCAAACGGGGATGGAATGAATGATGTTTTTGTTATAGAGAATATCGAACATTATCCGAATGCAGAATTAACAGTATTTAATCGCTGGGGGCGGTTGGTTTATCAAACCACCGGCTACCAGAATAATTGGGGGGGAAAGGTAAACGGAAATATCCTTTCCAATGGGACTTATTTCTACGTGCTCGAGTTAAACGAACCCAGGGGATCCAGACATAGCCTGAATGGCATTTTATCGATCCTTAGATAATTCTTATATTTCGGATAAATTGGCGGAAAGATAATTCTTCAAAGGGGATTCTATTAATTTCCCTGAAAAATATAAATAATCGATATAGGATTTATAGATTTCCCATTTAAGTTGAGTTCCAAGTCGTTGCAATCTTAACAAGGATCGTTGTGTTTTGAGAAGATCCATGGGATCCAGTTCGGGGGATTGTGAAATCATTTCTAAAAAATCACTTTCTTTTATTTCATTGGAAAGGGTCTCATATTGTGAAAATAAATAATTAAATTTTACCCTGATTAGCTGGCCTTGAAGGCTTACTTCCGCCTTTCTTTCCTCCAGATTGGCCTGGTCTTCGATCAAATCGATTTTACTCCGGTTCATATCGGGTCGATCCGGATTGGTCAGGGGGATCCTTATCCCTACCTGGAATCCCAGGTGTTCTTCAACTTCATTTCCCCTGTACCGGTCGTATTCGGCTTGGACAAATCCAATATTTCTACGGTCCTCGGCCTTTTCAAGTTTAATACGCTGTTCGGTCAACAGATTTTCCTGACTAAGGCTTTCTACTAAGATGTTACCTGTGGTGTCGAAATCAAGCAAGAGTGTATTCATCCATTTTTTTAAAGTGGGTAACTCAACCAGGTCGATGTCCTCCGGTTGTATATTCCCATCAAATTCATATTTTGTCTCAATTTCGATTTTTATTAATTCATTTTTATGATATATTTCATTGGATTCAAGATGCGCCTGAAGCAGGTTTTCCTTCGCTTCAAGATATTCAATCAATGAGAAATTCGGATCTCCTGTCTGTGCATTCAGCAATCTGATCTCATCCGATATCAGGTCGATCTGCTTATTTTTCAGGGTATGCATTTCAGCACCCTCGAGGAATTCCAGAACCAGCTGATAACGTTCATTAAGGGCCGCATTAAGTGCTCGTTGATATTCCGAAAACAGCAGTTCAAATTCCATTTGATAATACATTCTGTTGGCCCTGATTTCAAAAGGATTGGTTGGATTGATCCGGAACCTGTAATCATCAGCGGAAATATTCAGATCGTTCGTCCTCAACCTGATCTCAGTGCGCTGGATCCAGGGAGACTTATATGGATTTTTCTCAAGGAATTTCGATTTCTGCGCATGTTCGTAAAGCCTCACATCATTTTTGGCTTGGCTCAGGAATTCGTTGAACGAAAATTGCGCATGCGACAGATGGGAGAAAAAACATAGAATAAAAAAAATATTTTTTGGATGAATCATGTGGTTACTTCATTCTGACGTACACTTTTTCACCATTCAGGAACATATTATCGGGAGGTATTTCAATGAATATTTCCTGCCCCCATATTTTGGTTTGTTGATCGACCAGCAAACGGGCAGGATAGGAGACAATCCGGGATCCTATTTCAGCTACCTTTCCAGAGATACTGTATTCCCTGTTGCTTGATTCTACCCATACTTCATCCCCCACATTCATCCGATATCTATTCTTTTCATTCATATACGCCTTGATGATCTTCGGGTGTTTTTCATAGATGGATAGAATGGTTTCATACGGGGAAATTAATTCCCCGGATTGTGCAAACACATCACCGATGGTTCCATTTATAGGCGCATAATTTTTCAGGTATGTTCTTTCCTGTGAAAGTAGATTCTCCTCCTGCTGAAGTCGCTCGAGTCGAAGATCATAAATTTCCAGTTCGTTTTTTTTACGATCCTCCAATTGTCTTATCTTCTGGGTATAGATAGAAAGAATCTGATTTTTTTGTTCTTCCAGCATCTGGATCCGAAGGGTAGTAAGGTTTTTTCGTTCCTGAATTCTATCCTTTGTCTCCGGTTCCAGCGTTTCAAAAGAGGAAATAATCTCCATTGTCTGGGTCTCTTTTGCCTTTAATAAATTTATTTCCTCGTCTATTTCGTTTATTTCTGAAAGACTTTCAAGTTTTGCCAGTTCGATCTGGGCGTTAATATTATCCAAAAACGACAGACGTTCCTGGAGTTCTGCATCCGTCTGGTTGGTGACAATATCAATATCGTAGAGCAGGTCGGGCCGTTCCAGTTCCATTAATAATTCACCTTTAACGACGTCCTGTCCTGGAATTACATAAATATTTTTGATCTTCACAGGTTTTTGAAAGCTTACGGCTATTTTTTCGGGTTCCACCTGCGCAACAATGGCATCCGATTGCCTTTTATAGTGCATGGAGGCGATCAGAAGGATGGTTCCGATCAGTCCCCAGAAAACCATAAAGATATTAAAGCGTTTCATCTTATACTCTGTCTACCGATCCCCGGCTGTTAAACCGTACATTGGATATAAATTCCAATGAATTGATTTCCCTGAATAATAATTTATAATCTGCATCCGATTTAAGCTGCAAACGATACTCATATTTTTCAATTCCATTGTTTTCACTGAGTGCAATCAATTGAAACGTCTTACAGAAAGATAGCATTTTCGATTCTATGATTTCAATTTGTTTTTTATCACTCAGATTGAAAGATAGATTAACGTCAAAATAATCGGTCTTACCAAAAGGAGAATAAAACAGGATGAAAGCGACCAATGAGTAGATGGCGGTTCCCGTAAGTGCAATTGCAAATCCGTATACTCCTGCGGAAATACCGATGGCAAGCGAAGCAAAAATGTATATGATATTTTTCGGATTGTTGAAGCGGAACCTGAAACGGATAATGGCCAGGGCACCCAGGATTCCAAGACCCCTGGCCAGGCTGTCTCCGATGGCCATCATAATGGTGGCTGCAATAATGGCAATCAGCACAATTGCCTGGAACAGGTCTTTGGAATAATTAGGACCTCTATAGGTGAAACGATAGGTCAGTGCAATGATCGTACTTAAAAGAAAAGACAGAAGCATGGCAAAAATAGCTGCTTCGAATGATGGAAATTCATAATACGTCTGCTCGGTAAAGAAATCTTCCATACATTAAAAAATCGATCTATTGCGAGTCGAATATAGGTAAAACGTAGATGTTAACATAAAATTATCAAAAATTTAACAAGATATTATCCGGCCTTATTTTTTAAATCTTGTATCGATGCGTTTGCCTGTGAACATGCCCAAAATGCTGAAAACCAGCCCAATCGCATGGGAAGGAAAGGATATTGCCATCAAATGTTTGCTGATGAACCAGCTGACAGATCTTAATAATATGCTTAATAAGGCCCCGGTGTTGGAATGGGTTTTCCCAAATACGGCTACCAGCATGGGAACCAGGATGAATACCAAATCCAGAATGGATGATCCGGCAACCAGTTCGTAAATATTGCTGCGGTTGATGGCCATAATGACGGCAAGCGAGGTCATGACAACAACAGAAAAACGAAGTATCCATAAAATAAATGCATCCTTTAATCTTCTGTTAATCAATTGTTTAAGATTATTTTCCGCAAGAATACTTGAGGAGGCAAGCACGGCACCGCTACAGGTACTGAAAATAGCCGAAATCAACGCACTGGGCGGCAATGTAGCCGATAAACGTAAGGATCATGAAGAAAGATGCTGTCAATTCAATCCGTGGACCGTATTTTTCTCGGAAAAGATTGCCCGACGGAAGGATATTTTTCCTATATATGACGGGCAAGAATAAAGGAATGAAGGAGAAGGCCTAAAGCCCGGCCAAAGGGATTTTCAATTACTCCAAGAAATCCGTATTTCCAAAACTCGGAAGATGCCCCGAAAATGGTTTCAGGTCCATGCCGGAGTCCGAGCAAAGCAAACGTATTAACAATTAAGGGTAATTTTCTTCCCGCAAGGATAAAATCACTGGAATTTTTAACTTTCCGGGAAACTCAGAATCCAATCAGCAGGGTTAATCCAATAACGACGATGACTTAATCAAGTAATTGTTTTTATATTTAAGAGCCAAAAAAATATTTATTTCATACTTCCGTCAGTTCCATCATAAAAAGTAATTTTTACGGTATTTTGGATACAGCTTAAAAAGGATTAGTTTTAAAAATTTAGCATTATGGATTTCGTTGGAATTGTTTATTTTAGACCTTTTATTACTAGGTGAAATCGTTGAATTAATAAAGAAAAGACCTACAGCCGGATCCCTGGGACCTGCATTCCTGTACCGGAAGGGGACCTGATGGATCGGACGGATGAACCGATAAATGAAACATGATTAAAGATTCTTTTGGACGTATACATGATTATTTGCGTATTTCTTTGACGGATGCGTGTAATTTCAGGTGTTTTTATTGTATGCCTGAAGAAAATTATCCTTTTACCCCCTCCTCTCATCTAATGCAGGCGGATGAAATTCAATCTTTAGCCCAGCTGTTTGTTCAGGAGGGAGTCAAAAAAATAAGGCTTACGGGAGGCGAACCCCTGGTTCGGAAAGACGCCGAAAAAATAATACGATCCCTAGCCGAACTTCCGGTTTTGCTGACATTGACCACCAACGGATCACAGATTCATGAATTTTTACCCGTGTTGCAGCAGGCAGGCATCAGGTCGGTAAATGTGAGTCTGGACACCTTGAATGCAAACAAATTCTTCTCCATCACCCGGCGAAATATGTTTAATCGGGTCATGAACAATATCCAATTATTGATTCAAAATGATTTTCATGTAAAGATTAATGTGGTAATCACCCGGGGATTAAATGATATGGAGATTAAAGACTTCATTGAATGGGCAAAAGATACTCCTGTTCATATCCGATTTATTGAATTTATGCCGTTTAATGGGAATAAATGGTCTTCCGACCAGGTCTTTACCTGGAAACAGATGCTGGAAGTAATTAAAGAAGATTATCCATTTGAAAGGCTGGAGGATGGAATGAATGAAACGGCAAAAAAATACAGAATACCGGAATATCAGGGAACGTTTGCTGTGATCAGCACCATGAGTGCTCCTTTCTGTTCTACCTGCAACAGAATGCGATTGACGGCTGATGGAAAAATGAAAAACTGTCTCTTTTCAAAGAATGAGACCGATTTACTCGGGGCCTTGAGAAAGGGAGAGGAGGTGGTTCCATTAATAAAAGAATGTGTCGGAAGGAAAGAAGCAGCGATGGGTGGACAGTTTACAGACCGGTTCGAAAAACTTCAGCCGGATCAGATCCGTAACCGGAGCATGATCACAATAGGAGGATGAAAATATTTAGGGTTCGTGGTAAGAATTGTTTGACTACGAATACCCGAATTCAATTAATTTGAAAAATAGAGGTACCAATTAGATGAAAGTAAATGTCAGGATATTTGGTCAATTAACCGAAATTACAGGTACGGATTTCCTTGCCTTTCAGGACATTCCGGATACAGGATTGTTAATCGATCACCTGAAGGAGTTGTTCCCGGCTTTGGAACATGCCCGGTTTGCCTGTGCGGTAGATCGAAAAGTAATTACTGAAAATACACCATTGAGGGAAAATTGTGATGTTGCCCTTTTGCCACCTTTTTCGGGCGGTTGAAATGAAAATATCGTGGATAGAAGATATCATCGTCAGTTGTTGTTAAAGGATTTCGGTGAAAAGGCCCAGAGAAAATTATCCTTATCCAGGGTGATTGTGGTTGGGGCTGGTGGATTGGGATGTCCCGTATTACAATACCTTACCGCCGCCGGTGTCGGTACGATAGGCCTGATCGACGACGATGTGGTTTCCCTTGAAAATCTGCACAGGCAGGTTTTGTACAAGACTGAAGATATAGGAACACCCAAGGTCATCTGTGCGGAAAGGACCTTAAAACAATTGAATCCCGGTATATCTTTGCAGGCGTTTTTTTCCAGGCTGACCAATCAAAATGCGCTTGAAATCCTCGGTACATACGATGTCGTCGTAGATGGTACCGATAACTTTGCATCAAGATATCTCATCAACGATGCGTGTGTATTGCTCAATAAACCACTTGTTTATGGGGCCATTTCGCAATATGAAGGGCAGGTGGCTGTTTTTAATTACCCTGAAAATAAAAAAAGGTCGGTAAACTACCGTGATTTATTTCCAGAACCAACGGGTGAAGGAGAGGTGATGAACTGTGAAGAAATTGGCGTATTGGGAGTTTTACCGGGTATTATAGGCAGCATGCAGGCAAATGAGGCCATTAAAATTATTACAGGGATTGGGAAGCCCCTCTTTAACCGGTTAATTACGTATCATTCGTTGAACAATCACTTTTATAACCTGGAGATCTATCCAAGAAAAGAATCAAAATCACGGATCCCCAAAACCAGACTGCATTTTAAAAATTTTGATTATAACGGCTTTTGTTCTTCTGATTCTTCCTTAATTAATGAGGTTAATATCTCGCAGTTGAAGGATTTATTAAATCGAAAAGATTCCGGAATTCTGGATATCCGTGAACATGGAGAAATAAGGGGCGTTGAAAAATATCAGTATGTTCACATTCCGTATGACCGTTTAAAAAATAAAACCCATCTAATCCGGGGCGAAAAGGTGGTGGTAATCTGCGATAAGGGAATTAACAGCCGGCGGGCCGTCAGACAACTGGTTCAATTATTCGGCAATCAGAAAAGGTTTTACAGTTTAAAGGGAGGCATGGTTGCGTGGAATATGTATTATGAGAAATCCGATTATGAAAAAAATAAAGCCTAAAAATATATTTATTAAGGAGGCCATCTCCCCGGGTTTTATTGCCGAAAGTATTAAAAAGCATGCAGACAAAACGGATATTGGTGCTCACAGTATATTTTTAGGCCAGGTCCGGGCAGACAGGATCGAAGATAAAGAAGTGATCGCCATTGAATATTCAGCTTATGAGGAGATGGCCATTGAACAAATGACCCGGATCCGTGAAGATATTTTTGTAAAATACCCGATTACCTGCATGCATGTATATCACAGTCTAGGCAGGGTGGAAACCGGGGAGGTCTGTCTTTTTGTTTTTACTTCTTCCGCCCACCGGAACGCCGCCATCGATGCCAGTGAGGAAACCGTGGAACGTCTTAAAAATGAACTGCCCATATGGGGAAGGGAAATTTTTGAAGATGAATCGCATCAGTGGAAAACGAATAACAGGAGGGAATAGTGAAATGATATGTGGTGGATATTACTCGACAGAGACTCGACCGGTTAATGCCTCAATAAAAATTTAAGGGAATATTCAGGATGTACAAGGTTAAGATCCCTGATCCCTATAGGGTACAAAAGTGGGATGCTTATTGCCCCTGCCCATGATATGACCCGGACAGGATGAAATAAATTTGTACGGATTTTATGATAACAATGATATTTTTACATAATTTGCACTATTAAAATAATTTTTAAAATATTTTTAATACAGCATATGATCTATGGTGTAACAGGTTGTCATAATTTATTGACCATTTCTGTTGCACGATATGAATATAAAACTTACAGATTACCATTAATCCTTTAGAATATGATAAAACTTCAGAGACCAGAATTTGCTTACATGGAAGGCAGGCTTGTGCCTTGGGATGATGCGGTTATCCATGTGGGTAGTGAAGCAGCTACCCGAGGACTCAATGTGTTTGAAGGTCTGAAAGGGTACTGGCACCAGGACAACCGGTTCGGTATCGTTTTCCTTGAACGGCATTACCGGAGATTGCGCCGTTCTGCAAAACTTCTGCACATACCTTTTCAACATTCCCTTGAAGAATATGAGAAGGGGATCCATGAATTAATGGGTGCCCTTCTCAATAAGGAGAAGGATATGTGGATCCGGACAACGCTTTTTGCCATCGAAGGACACTGGGGTCTTGATACAAAATCAGATCTGATCATGACTGCCTATACACAGGAAAAGAAGCAGCCCGAACCTATCAATCTTGGGATCAGTACCTGGCAGCGAGCCGGTGATGTTGCCCTGCCATCAAGAATAAAGACATCAACGAATTATCAGGCAGGACGTTTGGCCCGAATTGAAGGCAGGGAAAATGATTTCGATGATATGGTACTCCTGAACCAGTGGGGTAGGGTTTCCGAATCAACGGGTTCCTGCGTTTTGGTTGTCAGGGATGGAGTAATATATACACCTCCGGCAACTGAAGGTGCGTTGGAAAGCATCACCCTTGATTTTGTGGAAAAGATCGCCGATTCATTGCAGATCAAATTTATCAGAAGGCCTGTTGACAGGACCGAATTACTCATTGCGGATGAAATTGCCATTTGCGGTACACTTGCCGAACTGGTTCCCGTAAAAAAAATCGGCCCGAACGAAATTGATCCTTACGGACCCGTACTATCGCCACTAAGGAAAAAGTTTTTCAGGATCGTACGGGGAGAAGAAACGGCACCCTTTTTTGAAGTGAGTTTTCTTCCTTCCGCCTGAAACGATACCGGAAATTAAGGGAGGTTAGGCTCAGAATCATCAATAAATAGATTGGTTTGGACTCAAATGCCTGATATCAGAACCGAAATCAGTGTATATGCGGATTTAACTCTCCACATCCTGCATTAGTGGGATCTTCGGCCGGAAGTGAGGCTTCCAGACGTATCCTTTCAATTATTGTGGAGAAATCTGATAAAGTATAAATTATTGATTACCAGACGGTAACAAATTCAGCCATTTCAGCACTAATAAAAAGAATGTACTAATCAATTGATTTATTATTGATTAACAACACTAAGGCAAGATATGATTTCCTCCGTTTAATCACATGGGATGGTGGCGGAATTATCTGAAAGGGTAATACATTCACAGCGATTTACCGTTCTTAAAGAAATATTTCAAATAATAATAAAAATTAGAATTTCTTCAGAATTTTTACTGAATTTTATACCTGTAATTTTAAGACCCGTATCTTAAATAATATTTTTTAACTCTATGAATAAAGTAATCAGAACTGTACTTTTTGTCATAATTGCGATTGTGATTGTGGGTCTAATCTTATATCCGAAGATCAAACCTGAGGAGACAGGTCCCGAACTGATTGCACGACCGGGTAGTTCGCTTCTACAGGTGGATGTTGATATTATTAATCCGGAACGTATTGAAAATACAATTAAAGTTACCGGGGCCATTCTTGCTAATGAGTCGGTGGAATTGCGGAGTGAAATATCCGGGAAACTGGAAAAAATATATTTTCAGGAAGGTCAGCGGGTAAGAAAAAGAGATTTATTGATTACAATTAACGATGACGAAATTGTAGCACAACTGGAGCGTTTGAAATATACCCAGAAACTGAATGAGGACATCGAATACCGGCAGAGGCAGTTACTTGAAAAGGAGGCCATCAGCAGGGAAGAATATGAGATTGCCCTCACTACGCTTAATACCACCCAAAGTGATATTAAGGAACAGGAAGCACGACTCAACAAACATAAATTAGTAGCGCCCTTTGATGGGATTATCGGATTGAGACAGGTAAGTGAGGGCAGTTACATTACACCGAATGATCTGATTGGGAATATTTACAGCATCAATCCGGTAAAGATCGAATTTTCAGTTCCCGGAAAGTATTCATCGGAAATACACAAAGGGGATTCGATCATTTTTACTGTTGAAAACGCCAATGATACCTTTTCGGGGGTTGTCTATGCGTTTGAGCCCAGAATTGATCCAAGAACAAGAACCATGCAGATCCGGGGGATCAGTTATAATGAAAGGGAGATATTATTGCCAGGTCAGTTTGCCAGGGTTTCTTATGTGTTGGAGGTGATCCCGAACGCGCTCATGGCTCCTTCCGAAAGTGTAATTCCCGAGTTGAATGGACATAAAGTATATTTATTTCAGGGAGGAAAGGTGGTTGAAAAACAAGTTGAGATCGGATTGCGAACGGAACTTGAAGTGCAGATTACCGCTGGAATTAATCCGGGAGATACATTGATTACCACCGGAATATTACAAATCAGGCCGGGTATGCCGGTAGCATTGAATCAGGTTACAGAATAAATAGATATGGCAAGTTTAGCACGGATAAGTATCAATAGACCTGTATTGGCGATCGTTCTTTCCTTAACCATTCTTATTTTCGGAATTATCGGATTCTTCTTCCTTGGGGTCCGTGAATATCCCAGTGTAGATCCCCCGATCATTACGGTATCAACCAATTACACGGGAGCCAACGCCGAAATTATTGAAACTCAAATTACCGAACCTTTGGAGGAGTCGATCAACGGGATTGAAGGAATTGAAAGTTTGTCATCGGTCAGCCGGGATGGGAGAAGTACGATATCGGTTGAATTTGGATTAGAATGGAACCTGGAAGCTGCTGCAAATGATGTCAGAGACCGGGTATCGCGTGCCATGCGGCAACTGCCACCGGACGCGGATCCACCCATTGTGACCAAGGCCGATGCAAGTTCAAGCCCCATTCTTGTGTTACGCATCTTCAGTGAGAAACGTAACCTGATGGAAATGTCGGAGATCGCGAATAATATGTTTAAAGAGCGATTTCAAACTATTCCCGGAGTTAGTCAGGTAATGATCTGGGGTGAAAAAAAATATTCAATCCGTCTCTGGATGGATCCGGACAGACTGGCCGCGTATCAATTAACGCCGTTGGATGTTTTTACAGCTGTCAATACGCAAAATCTCGAATTACCGTCAGGTAGCCTTGAAGGCAGTAATACCGAATTAACGGTCCGGACCATAGGCCGGTTGTCAACACCCATGGAATTCAATGATCTAATAGTAAAAGAAGAGGGGGATATTATTGTCAGGTTCCGGGACATCGGAAGGGCGGAATTTTTTCCGGAAAATGAGAGAACCATGCTTAGGAGCGATGGCATTCCCATGGTAATGACGGTAATCGTATCCCAGCCAGGTTCCAATAATCTGGATATTGCAGATGAATTTTACCGAAGGCTGGAACAGATCAATAAGGACCTGCCGGAAGATATACAAACAGCCATAGGCTGGGATACCACGGAATATATCAGGGAATCGATTGACGAGGTACAGCAAACGATTTACCTGGCTTTTTTCCTCGTGGTCCTCATTATATTTTTATTTCTCAGGGACTGGCGTACTACCATTATTCCTGTCCTGACCATCCCGATCTCCCTGATCGGGACCTTTTTCATCATGTATGTGGCGGGTTTTTCCATCAATGTGCTCACCATGCTGGGAATCGTATTGGCGATAGGACTCGTGGTGGACGATGCCATCGTTGTGCTTGAAAATATTTATACAAAAATCGAATCGGGAGAAGCACCTATAGAAGCAGCCATGAAAGGTGCGAAGGAAATATTTTTTGCGGTGGTATCCACAACCGTTGCCCTTGCTTCTGTTTTTCTTCCGGTGATATTTCTCCAGGGACTTACAGGAAGATTATTCAGGGAATTTGGTATCGTTGTATCTTTTGCCGTGATCATTTCTTCTTTTGTAGCCTTATCCCTTGCCCCCATGCTTTCATCCAGGATTTTGAAAAAGAGAGAAACGCACAATTTTTTCTATAATCTGACCGAACCTTTTTTTGTATGGCTAAACAGTGTATATGCTGTCCAACTGGAAGCATTTATGAGGCGTAAATGGCTGGCTTTTGTGATCATTATTCTGTCAGGCATTGGGATCTATTATTTAATGAGAGAAATTCCTTCGGAATTGTCGCCGATAGAAGACAGGGCTATGTTCAGGATCATGGCCACGGGACCGGAAGGGGTTACTTTCGATTATATGGATGTGTATGTGAGTAAAGTGGTACAATCCGTGCAGGATAATGTTCCTGAGCTTGAAACCATCGTTTCGGTTACTTCTCCTGGATTTGGTGCTTCTTCGTCCGTAAACTCGGCCTTCATCATGGCCAAACTCGTCGATGCATCGGAAAGAGAAAAATCTCAATCCGAAATAGCAAACAAAGTAAAACCAATAATCGCCTCAAATGCGATGGCACGTGCATTTGTGGCTGAACCTCAGTCAATCGGATCAAGAAGAGGCGGCTTGCCGGTTGAATATGTGCTCCAATCGCCCACGTTGGAGAAACTAAAAGATGTCCTTCCTGAATTCCTTGAAAAAGCAGCGGCAGATCCGGCATTTGATTTTGTTGATGTGGATTTAAAATTCAATAAACCCGAAGTAAGAATTGAAATTGATAGGGAAAAAGCCCGGAGTCTGGGTGTCTCTGTACGGGATGTGGCACAAACTCTGCAGCTGGGATTAAGCGGGCAGCGATTTGGATATTTCGTAATGAATGGCAAGCAGTATTATGTGATCGGCCAGGTGTCACGAGAAAACAGGAATGATCCATTGGATTTGAGATCATTATATGTCAGGAGTAATAACGGATCATTAATACAATTGGACAATGTAATCAAAATACAGGAACAATCTTCTCCTCCACAATTATACCGGTATAACCGGTTTGTTTCGGCAACCGTTTCAGCCAGCCTCGCTGGAAATACCAAGATGGGTGATGGGCTGGCGGCAATGGACAAGATAGCGGATGAAGTGTTGGATGATACCTTTTCTACCGCACTATCGGGCATTTCCAAAGAATATGCTGAAAGTTCAGGTAATTTGTATTTTGCCTTTGCTTTTGCCCTGATCTTAATTTACCTCGTGTTGTCTGCTCAGTTTGAGAGCTTCAGGGACCCACTGATTATTATGTTCACAGTGCCGCTTGCCCTGGCAGGTACCCTCATGTCTTTATGGTATTTTGGCGAAACCATGAATATTTTCAGCCAGATCGGTATTATTATGTTAATTGGCCTGGTTTCCAAAAACGGGATTCTGATCGTTGAGTTTGCCAACCAGCGAAAAGCACAGGGAATGAACATCTATGAATCCATCGTGGGTGCCGCCAAAGCCCGGTTCCGGCCTATTCTCATGACCAGTTTATCCACCGTACTTGGCATTTTACCAATTGCCCTCGCCCTGGGCGCGGGTTCCGAAAGCCGGGTATCCATGGGGATAGCTGTCATCGGGGGATTGATTTTCTCGACCATTCTCACGCTCTTTGTTATCCCTGCCATCTATACGTATCTTACCGGAAGGAAAGCACGAATATCGAGGTTTTAGGTAAATATTATGAAATCAGAATTGAACCAAAAATAATGAAAAGACCTCTGTTAATTTTCAATCTGATATTGATAATGTGTGGAAATCAGGCGTTGGCGCAGGATACGCTCGAACTTTCCATGGCCATACAAATCGGTCTGAATAACAATTTTGACATTAAGATATCAGAAGGCCAGAAGGAGATAGCCGTCAATAATAATACGTACGGCAATGCCGGTTTCCTGCCCACCCTCGACTTGAGTGCGGCTCAACGGTATACAGTTGAAAATACATCCCAGAAATTTATCAGTGGGGACGAACAGAACCGGGACGGTGCCAAGTCGAATAATTTCTCGGCGGGAGCTTTAATAAACTGGACTCTTTTTGATGGGACCACCATGTTTTTCACTAAAAACCGGTTGGCGGAACTGGAAAAACAGGGGATGGCAATAACGGAGTCAGTGATCCAGAATATTGTGGCCCAGATAGCGATCGAATTTTATACCGTAGCACTTGAACAGATCCGGCTTGGCTTGCTTGAAGAAAATATAGGATTGTCCGAAGACCGGATGGAAATAGCAAAAAATAAATATGAATTTGGAAAAGCTTCCAAAATGGAATACCTGCAGGCACAAGTGGATCTGAACAGGGATAAATCGAATTATATGATCCAGCAGGAAAACCTTGCAGCTTCTAAAACCGGCTTGAATGAACTAATGGGCAGGGATGTGACCCTGGATTTTTATGTGGTTTTTGATCCCGAATTAAATACGAGCCTTCAATATCAGGAATTGAGGTCTGTCATGGAAAACAGCAATCCCGAATTGCTGGCAGCCAGATATGAATTAAGTGCCTCCCGGCTGGTTGAGAAAGAACTTTTTGGGGAACGAATACCTGAAATCGGTGTAAATTTAGGATACAATTATGCGAAATCGGAAGCCCAGGCAGGATTTCTGTTAAGCCGTCAATCAAGTGGAATTACCTATGGCGTATCCGCCACCTGGAATCTTTTTGATGGCTTTAACCTAAACCGGCAAATACAGAATGCGAAAATTTCCGCAGAGAATATCAAATTGAATTATGAGGCTATTAAATTAAGTCTGGAGCGGAATCTGTATTCTACTTTTATAAGTTATCAGAACAACATACAGCTTCGCAATATGGAAGAAGCCAACCGGGAAGTGGCACGTGAAAATAATGAAATAGCCATCGAACGGTACCGGGTTGGAAATTCTTCTCCTCTCGAATTACGGGAAGCGCAGATAAACCTCCTTGAAGCGAATTTACGGTATTTAAACGCGGCCTATTCGATTAAAACCGGGGAAATCGATCTGCTGTTGCTGGCTGGATTACTGATGAAATAGGGAAACATGATTTGTATCGCTGCTTCAATTTCTCAATACTTCATCTACCCGATCCTAAATTTGCTACTCTAATTCTACGGGAATTGCATAAAGATTTAATAAATTTTCCCAGCGGATGATATCGTCTGCATGATTCAATCTTTGAACTTCTGTATTTTCAATAAATTCTCCGAACATATACATATCGTACTTATGCTGGTTAATCACCTCATAAAGTTCTCTTTTTTCATCCTCAGAAAGATATCTAAATACTTCGGCAACAAGAACAGGTCTATAGGTCTTTATCAATGTAGAAATCGATTTTAATATTTCCTTATCATATCCTTCCGTATCAATCTTTATAAAGGAAAGGTTGGATAGCCATTCCGGGTATTCCTTTTTTAAAAAAGAAAATAGCTCAATACCTTTTATTTTCTCAGGCAGGACAAATTTTCCATGTTGGGATACCCTTTCCTTTGATATACCCCCATTGGCAAAGGATGCTTCGGACGATGCAAAATAGAATTCTTCCTCATCGGTAGAAATGGCATATGGATAAGGGTGGATATTGGTTTTATCCTTGTTTAGGGCCGCATTTTCACTAAGTATCTTATAAAGATAGGGATTAGGGTCAAAAGCCAGTGTTAAACCGTTATTCCCGGCTGCCAAAGCCATTGGTACCGTTGTATCGCCAATGTTGGCACCGATATCAATAACAAAGTCGCCTGGTTTAATAAATCTTTTAAAGAAATTAATATTGGATTGAAAGAGTGTAATGGGTTGTGCCAGCGGATTTTCCCAGTTCGCGAATTCTATTTTGCCTTCTTCTTCTAAATCGAATGTATCCAATTTCGAGGGATATTCCCGCGTGAAACGCCGGGCAATTTTTCTGCGGAATGAATTTTTTAAATAAGATATAATCATGTAGTGTTGTAAAGTTTTTGAATTAAACTGTTTGGCAGGAGGTTAATGTATATTTTTTAAGAATTTAATCTGATTTTTCTTTTAGTGTAAGAATTAAACCTCAAAATTAATGAATAATATTAAATTTTTTCGAAAATTAACCTGAGACTGTCCTCGGGATGATTTGATACCGTTAAGAAGGAATAGTAAAAATTGTAACCTGCTATTTATTTTAACTCTTAGCCGGGTAAAAGATAATTCCGGAATTTATCAGGGAAAATTAGGTGATAAAGATTTCCTGGGGATAAAGCATTAAAAAATGCAGGCATATTATGAAGAACTTCCTAAAATAAATTTATCTTGATTTTGTCAAGATGAAAATGTGAGCGTATGCCCATTAAATGTAAATATTGTGCAGTTGGAATATTGCTTTTTTTCTCTTTAAGGGTCAACGGCCAGATATTTTTTGCGGATAGTCTGGAGAGTAAACTAAAACAGGTCGGTCATTATTTTTTGTATCGCGATTACGATACTACGTATATCCGGAGCTATGCCAATTACCTTTCCTTAAAACTGATTGCCGTAAATAAAAATAATTTTTTCAGGATCCGGGATAGAATTCATAAGGCAGGTTTGAGGTACCGTCCGGAATACGGCATCAATGTTGGGCTGGGTTTTGCCTATAAATGGCTTGCGTTAGACCTGGCATTTAATTTTGGACTGCAGGAAGATGAAAATCTGCCAAATAGCGAGACACTGAATTTCCAGGCGAAAATATATAGTAGCAGGCAATTCATGGAAGGATCTTTGCAATATTTTTATGGACATCAGTTGGACAGGATTGCCGGCATTACGGAGAATCTTTCAGATATCTCAAAGATACGAGGCGATATTCGAACCATTAGAATTGGGCTTCAATACCTGTTCGCCTTCAATTATGATAAATTTTCACTGAAAGCGCCGTTTGTCTTAAACGAAATTCAACTGAAGAGCGCAGGAAGTCCTATTCTGGGTGCCAGTTTTGATTTTTTCAACATGAGTTCGGATTCTTCCATTGTTCCATACATCCTTAAAGATAAATTTGAAGAAAAATTACATCTGATCGATTTAAGCATGATCAGCCTGGCATTAAATCTGGGATATATGTACAGTTTTGTATGGAACGAAAAATTTTTCATTACCCTGGGCCTGATTCCGGGTCTGAATTTTAATCTCGGCGACAGCAAAGCAGAAACACGGGAAATTCTTAGGTGGAACATTTCCTATAAAATAAAAACCATGAATGCGTTGGGATATAATACGAAACGTTTTTATACAGGAATTCAACTGATAGGGGACTTTAATAACATCCGACTTGAGAAGAAACTTTCCACGCTCTACAGCAATGGAAGTTTGAGACTATTCGTGGGTTACCGGTTTATCCGAAATAAATAATATCGTTTTTTCCATCCCTCCCGCTGGATATTCTTCCAACAGAAAACTGTGGTTTCAAAATAGGATAGGCGTTTATATTGGTTAAGGGATATTCATCGGAATAAGGGCCCTTCCCCCGGAACAATCCTTATTTTAGATGATTGAAGAGGATTGACAGGTGATTGTATCTTCCGAAAGATTAATTCCCTTTGAAAAATTTATAAACCATCCTGAAAATTCGGCCCGTTCCCTTTCCAAACCGGACTGACGGATTTGATCATTAAACATTGAGGAGTATAAATCCCCTAAAAGATTATTCCAACAACGGTTCGATCACCTTAAGGACATTGTCAGCTACAATCGTATGTCCCTCCACATTGGGGTGGATCCCATCAGCAAGATTTAATTTTGGATCTCCGCCAACGCCTTCCAGAAGAAACGGGATCAGTTTTGCCTTATTCTCCCTGGCCAGATCTGGGTATATTTTTATAAACTGACTGCCGTACATGTCTCCCATATTGGGTGGGACCATCATTCCGGCGACCACTATCTTTGCATCCGGATATTTTTCCTTTACGCGGTCAATAATCTTTTGAAGATTATTTTTTGTCTGATCGAGAGGCAGGCCACGGAGGCCGTCGTTGCCACCAAGTTCCAGAATAAAAATATCTATCGGCTGCCTTAATATCCAGTTTATCCGGTCCAGACCTCCTGCCGAAGTCTCTCCACTTAATCCGGCATTGATCACTTCAGCATCATATCCCATTTCCTTTAATTTACGTTCCAGCACGGCGGGATAGGCGAGTGCAGGATCAAGGTTATATCCTGCAGTCAGACTGTTCCCGAAGCAAATAATGGTATAGGTGGTTTCGGGTGGAGGATAAACAGGATTTGCTTGGGGCATAAGGATAAATTCGATGCCTATGTAAATAATTAACAGGTAATGTATCATATTTGTTCTTCTACTATTGGTAGATTTGATTATATCCTAAAAAACAATTTTAACTATTCCGGTTTAATAGTATTATGTAATTATAGGGTATAAAGTTACATTATAATATCACTTTAAAGGATGGAAAATATATTGGAAGTTCGGAATATTACTAAAAAATTTACAAGCGGATCGAGGGAAATCACGGTTTTGAATGATATTACCTTTCACGTTGGGCGGGGAGAAGGAATTTCGATTGTGGGTCCATCAGGAAGTGGAAAGACAACACTTCTCGGCTTGTGCGCGGGATTGGATCAGCCAACGAACGGCACTATTTCGCTCATGGAACTTCAATTGAACCGCATGAACGAAGATGACAGAGCCTATCTCAGGAATCAACACGTTGGTTTTGTTTTCCAGAATTTCCAGCTGTTACCCACCCTCACTGCCATTGAAAATGTAGCCATTCCCCTCGAAATGCGTGGAGAACGGAAATCGGAAGATAAAGCAAAAGAGTTGCTGGCGAGGGTGGGCCTTATGGATCGCCTTACTCACTTCCCATCGCAGTTATCGGGAGGCGAACAACAGAGGGTAGCAATTGCACGTGCTTTTATTACCAATCCGAAAATTCTGTTTGCCGATGAACCTACAGGGAATCTGGATGAAGAAACGGCCTCTACGATTACGGATCTATTATTTCAGATGAACCGGGAGCAGAAAACCACTCTGGTGCTGGTAACACATAATATCCCCCTTGCCAGGAACACGGGGAGGATCTTAAAATTGAAACTGGGCAAACTGGAAGAGGACACGATGGTAACGTAAGCCAATGGAATACATCATCAAGATCAAGCGGAAAAAAATAAATCTATTCAAGGACAGGTGGATCTGGAAACTTGCGTATCAGGATGCGCGCCATAATATGGGTCGATTGTTCCTGTTCGTTTCCTCCATTGTAATTGGTATTGCGGCCCTGGTGGCGATCAATGCATTCAATATTAATCTTCAGAAAGATATTGACGATCAGGCGAGGGAATTATTGGGAGCCGATCTTGAAATCGATGCGGATGAAGAAGGATTCAACCTGGAATTCACCACATTGCTCGACTCTCTTGGTCTCACCTATGCGGGGGATGCCGAATTTGCATCCATGGTATTTTTTCCAAAGAATGAAGGCACACGGTTGATCCAGGTAAAAGCCATTGAGGGCCGATTCCCATTTTACGGTGACATTAAAGCCTGGGAAGGATCAGATATTGAATCGTTTTATCAAGGTAGAACCGTTATGATCGATGAGAACATTGCCCTTCAGTTTGACATACAACTCGGGGATAGTCTTCGCCTGGGGAATGCTGGATTTATCATTTCCGGAATAATTTCTCAATTTCCCGGAAGCACAACGATCAGTACATCCTTCGCCCCGTCGGTTTATATTCCTTTTCGCAGGGTGGACGAAACCGGACTGGTACAATACGGTAGCAGGGTGGATTACCACAAATATGTACTTTTCGGATCCCGAACGGAGGAGGAAGTGCTGACGCTTTTAAAACCAGCCATTGAAAAATATGATTACCGGTACGATACCGTGGAAGAAGAAAAAGAAGATCTGGGAGAGAACTTTAACAATCTTTATAAATTTTTTAATCTGTTAAGTTTCGTAGCGCTCATACTCGGCAGTATTGGAGTGGCCAGTTCCGTGCACATATATGTGAAAGAAAAAAAGGAAATTGCAGCCGTGCTTAGATGCCTGGGAGCTTCCGGCTGGCAGGTGTTTTATATTTTCTTTCTCCAGGTGTTGTTGCTGGGATTTATTGGAACCTCGATAGGAATTATTCATGGAATTTTGATACAGTATCTGATTCCGTTCGTAGTGCAGGATTTTATTCCGATTGATGTTACGATTCGGTTTTCATGGATTCCGGTTGTGGAAGGTTTGCTTGTGGGATTATTGATGTCGGTGCTGTTTGCAGTACTTCCTTTATCCAGCATCCGGTTGGTTTCCCCATTGGCCATATTGAGGTCAGCCATTGAGCCCCTGAAACGGGTATCGAAATTCAGATATTTTATCCTGTTCTGTATATTACTTTTCCCATGGCTTTTTGCTGTTAACCAGACTTCAAGTCTAATCCAGGGAAGCCTCTTTGTGGCCGGCCTGCTGGCTACCTTCGGTTTTTTATGGCTGATTGGCTGGCTGATTATAAATTTAACCAGAAGATTTTTTCCTTCCGGAGCCGGATTTATCTGGAAACAAAGTCTTGCTAACTTATTCAGGCCCAATAACCAGACCATTATTCTGGTGGTGGTGATCGGGTTGGGATCATTCCTGTTGTCCAATATGGCCTTGATACAGAACAGTCTGCTGGGTCAGGTAGAATTTGCCGGCTCAGGAGACAGATCCAATACCGTTCTTTTCGATATACAACCTTATCAGAAAGCAGAACTTCTGAAATTCGTAAGGGATGAAAATATAGAAGTACAGCAGTTCGTCCCCATCGTCACGACCCGCCTGAGGATGGTTAAGGGCCGGACCATCGCCGAGTGGCAGGAGGATACCACCGATCATATTCCCAACTGGTCGCTGACCCGGGAATACCGGGTGACATACAGGGATTCACTGATCGATTCGGAGGAATTATTGGAGGGGGAATTTATTCCGAGTGTCATACAGGGGAATGATTCCGTTTTTATTTCCGTTGAAAAAGGAATGGCCGATCGGATGTCCCTCGATCTGGGGACCGAAATTGAATTCGATGTTCAGGGTCTGCCAGTAAAAACGTATGTAGGTAGCATACGTGAAGTCGACTGGCAACGGATCCAGACCAATTTTATGGTGGTTTTTCCTACGGGCCTGCTGGAGGAGGCTCCTCAATTCTATGTACTGATCACACGGATTGCCCAAAGGGAAAAAGCAGCTGCGTTTCAGAGATCATTGGTGAAAAAATTCCCGAATGTTTCAATGATCGATCTGACCCTGATCCTGGCCACTCTTGATGAAATTTTCGATAAGGTTGAACTGGTGATCCGTTTTATGGCCTTATTCAGTGTATTAACGGGATTAGTAGTATTATCCGGAGCCGTGATCAACAGCAAATATGCACGATTGAAGGAAAATGTATTATTAAGGACCATCGGGGCATTAAAAAAACAGCTGGTGGGCATGACGCTGGTTGAATATGGTTATCTTGGGATTTTCGCCGCATTTACCGGTTCCCTTTTATCTATCGCCACCTCATGGATCCTGGCAAAATATTTTTTTCAGATTGAATTTTTTCCTGATTTTATATCACTCGGAGTCATCTGGGTTCTTGTTTCAGCACTTACTGTGCTGGTGGGATGGATCAATACCCGGTCCATACTCAACCGGTCGCCTCTGGAGGTGCTAAGAAAGGAAGTATAAAACTTCTGGCGATCCTGATAGTACAGGCAGTCGAGGATAAGCCGGACAGGCTTTGTGAGTACAATGGTTCGAGACTTCCCTTAGCTTGGCCTCTTTCCGGCTTGATACCGGTAGCAGAATACTAAATCCCTGAAATTTTGAACGGATCTGTATAATTTCATGTAAAAGCTGGCCCGTCGCCAGGAAAAAATATTTTACGGGGAGGCATAGGTGCGCCCGTTTGATCCGATTTCTTGTACTAAAAACATGTTCTGTGATGAATATCCAATCCCACTTATCCGTGAATTGATCGTGCATCCTTTCTGAGGGGTATGATCATCACCGAACTTGGTGATCCAGGAAGGTTAGATGAGCTTACGTCATTCTAAAAAAGAGATAGTTGCCTGGAATAAATTCTTTTTTCATTTCCATCCCTGCTCCTTGAACCACCAAATACCACTCTGCCGCCCCACCGGGATGAATTATTTCTTTCTTGCTGAATTATCGGGGAAAGATCCGCCGCAGGATGGAATTCTTTTTCAATGTTCATTGAAATCTGGTGAAGTTTATGAATGGCCTTCCGCTTGTCCGAATTTCCAATCCTCGCCTTTTCAACGGAATGGCGGAGAATCCGGATCGACTCATCGTAAATTTTTGTCGGGACCGGGAAGGGATGTCCGTCCTTGCCTCCATGCGCAAAACTGAAACGGGCAGGATCCCGAAAGCGGGATGGGGTCCCATATATTAATTCACTTAACAGGGTTAATGATTGCAAGGTTCTCGGTCCCAGTCCCTCCGTCAACAGCAGGGATTCGAAATCCTGAGCCTGATGAGAATAGGCCAGTGCAAGTACGCTGCCCAACCTTTTCAGGTTAACATTCTCTGATCGGACATCATGATGCAGGGGCATGCGCATTTTTCTGATTTCTTTCATTATCCGGTTCGGATTCTCCCTCGAAATGGTAATTAAACCCTGCCGGGTTTTTTCCGCATACCGATCCGTAAGATTCAGTATTTTACCCTGCGGTTTTCCACAGATGGCTGTATGTGGTTCTTCCACAAACGACTTGATATATGCCGAATGCCAATGATATCTTCGGGCATAGCCGGACCCAACATTCATGCCCTGCTGAATTACCGACCAGGTTCCTTCCCTCGAAAGAATAAAGGTATGTAAATAGATCTGGTAACCATCCTGGATAGCTGTATTATCGATTTTGGCGGTGAGCCTGCTTTGGGAAGCAAGTTTTTCACCATCGAGACCCGTTTTGTATCCAATATTTATTAGTTCCGACGGAGTTTTTCTGGAATGTTTTCCCCTTCCTCCGCAGAAATAAATTCCTAATTCATTTGATAACGGATTGATTGCCGACTTCAGCGCACCCAGAACCGAAGTGGTGATACCGGAAGAGTGCCAATCCATCCCCATTACACATCCTAATGACTGAAACCAGAAAGGATCACTGATCCGGCTCAAAAAGGCGGCTTTATTGCTTCAGCAGAAAACAATCAATGTCACTGAAGTCGCTTATGCGGTCGGATTCAACGACCTTTCGCACTTTGCCAAAGTCTTTCGTCAACAGTTTGGTGAAAGACCATCACATTTTGCCGCCCATCACTCGTGAGAGTTTGAACCACTAAGACCACATCAATCGTTAGGATACGAAAAACCATCAATAAGGCATGCAGCATGAGTTATTCACATATTCACAAAGAAAAAAGAAACTACAACAACAACTAACCAAAATGTGTCAACCAATTTCAGGACTTGACTCTTAAAAAAGTCCTAATTCCCAATTCCTAATTACTAATTCTCCCGATAAAAACTAGCTCCTTCCAGGCACCTCATCGGGATTGAATCATCCAAGATTCAGCCAATTCCCAATTCCCAATATTTCTTCAACAATCTCAAAAATTCACAATTAAATCAAACCAGCAATGTTGCCCCGTTTTCCTCACTCACCACCGCAAATTTAACAATAGCGGCAATATTTTAAACAAATCCCTTAGCGAAGGATAAAAACAGAAGTGTAATATTTATTCGAGATTTTGAATTATTCGATTTTCAATAAAAGAAGCCCAATTTTCAATTCTATTATAAATATTTTTTTAAAAAGAGGCATCTAAAAATCACAATTAACAAATATTAACTTGTATTGCTGTTATAATTTTCAGAGGTATTATAGAATA
>Ga0209536_100003226_pt1 | contig 26274 bp, 23 predicted proteins | sample DeeMarSeWOR28_12_FD_187461 | JGI IMG/M metagenome (GOLD analysis project Ga0209536, IMG submission 187461) | Marine sediment microbial communities from White Oak River estuary, North Carolina - WOR-2-8_12 (SPAdes) (version 2) | ecosystem: Environmental > Aquatic > Marine > Intertidal zone >...
ATCCCGCACCAGTCGTGATGTTCCGCCTTATTGCATTATGGACGGCACTCACACAGTTAAGGCGATTAACCAAGTGGGACTGGAACGCGCGGGTTACAGTAGGGAGACAATCGGCGAGATCAAACGAGCTTTTTCTCAACTGTTTCGCCGCAAGAGCAACCTCGCCCAGTCGATCCAGGAACTCGAAGGCAAAGGCTCGCTTTCTGAGGAAGTGACGTATCTTTTGGATTTTATAAAGAGTTCAAAGCGCGGCGTCTGTCTTGGGCCCAAGAACCGTTAAACGACCAGAGATTTCTATCTGGCTATTAAGGAGAGCGCTACATAATCTACCCTAAATCATAATCTCCCTCAGGGTGTCAATTTCATCCAGAGCCTTACCTGACCCTAATACCACAGTGGTCAGTGGATTTTCGGTAATGGTGATTGGAAGTCCGGTCTCTTCACGCAGGAGCTTGTCAAGGCCTTTCAGAAGTGCTCCACCTCCGGTGAGAACAATGCCGTTGTCCACAATATCAGCAGCCAGCTCAGGCGGTGTCTGCTCAAGCGCGCTTTTTACAGTTTCCACAATGGTTTTGATTTGCTCGATTATGGCTTGTCGAACTTCATCGGAGTCGATTCCGATTATCTTCGGAATGCCAGTAATTAGGTCGCGTCCCTTGATCTGCATATGTTCAGCTTTCTCATCCCGATAAGCGTTGCCAACGGTGGTCTTGATCAGCTCTGCGCTCCGCTCACCGATGAGAAGATTGTACTTGCTTTTGATGTACTGCAGTATAGCTTCATCCATCTTATCGCCACCAACTCGTACCGATTTACTGTAAACGATGCCGGCCAGCGAGATCACCGCCACTTCAGTGGTGCCGCCCCCGATATCCACCACCATATTACTTGTGGGCTCGGTGATTGGCAATCCAGCGCCGATTGCAGCAGCCATGGGTTCTTCAATGAGAAAAACCTCTCTGGCACCAGCTGACTCTGCAGATTCTCGCACTGCTCGTTTTTCCACCTGGGTGATACCGGAGGGCACACAAGCGATTACCCGTGGCCGTATAAGGGTGCGCCGGTTGTTTGCTTTCTTGATGAAGTACCGGAGCATTGCTTCAGCCACTTCAAAATCGGCAATGACACCATCCTTCATAGGACGCATTGCTTCAATGTGTCTAGGAGTGCGGCCAAGCATCATCTTGGCCTCCTGTCCCACAGCCAATACCTTGTTGCCTCCTCGACCATTTCGCCTTACAGCAACAACTGAAGGCTCGTCCAGTACAATGCCATTGCCCCTGACATAAACAAGGGTATTGGCTGTGCCCAGATCAATAGCCAAGTCCTTGGACAGCCATCCGGAAATGGGGTTAAGAATCATAACTGCAATCCTCCCTTCTTAACGGGCAATGGAGAGTTTAAATCATACAGCAACCGAGACTACCTCGTCCCACCGACTGAGGGGCCTTGAACGCACTTCAGGGCCCACCCTGCCTCGCTTGTTTTCACTCAGTCTATGTGGAGAGGATAAATATCATTTGTGATAGTGTTACGTATTAACTGCAGCAAAATACATGCCGAAATGTTGCAGAAACACGATAAAATGAGCATATGTCAAAATATTGGAGTGATGAAACGATAGAGAGAATGGAGCAATTCCTGCATACAAATCGCTTGACAATTACTGGTTTTTCCTATAAAAAAGTCGCTCGTTCCGCTTGTTACATATCAGCTCCAGCTTTGGTAAGACACCACCCCAAAAAAGGTAGCACCTGCTTTTGGGGCCTTTTTTCTTGAGAATCATTGCTCATTGCTTGTTGTCCGTCTCCTATTGCATGAGGATTGCTCCGAGTTTGTCCATCCATGAATGAAAGAGGGGCTCCCAAAACTACCAGCCTCGATGCATCTATCCTCTCCAGTACAGCCACGGACCTGCAAGAACGGGCCCATTTATTTAACCCGAAACACCGCCAACAGTAAAAAGGGTGCAGATGAAAACACTGGATTCAAGCAAATATCAAGTTGCTCCCGTGCGAGCTGGATACACGGATCGGATCTTACAGCTGGATTTAAGCTCTCTCACCATTTCGATAACAGAAGTGGATCCTCATTTTAGGCGCAAATACATCGGCGGTCGCGGCTATGCCATGAAGATGATCTGGGATGGGACCACCGAGGAGACCCGCTACGACAGTCCAGAAAATATTCTGGTCATGGCTAGCGGACCTCTTGGTAATGAACCAAGATTTCCGGGAACTGGAAAGTTCGTCGTAGGCACCATTTCCCCTCTTACAGAGACCTTCGTCGACTCAAATATTGGGGGACATTTTGCGCCGCTCTTGAAGATGTCAGGCTTTGACGCCCTCGCTGTTCATGGAATATCCACAGAAGAAGTGGTGGTAATCGTGGACGGCGATGAAGGCACCGTAACTGTCACCACAGCCCCCTCGTTCGGCGAGGAAATTGACGGAGGGGGACTAGAATATGGCGAGGCCCTTTTGAAAGAATTCACTGGTGGCGAGCTTACAGAAAATGCGGCTGCAGTAACCACCGGTAATGGTGCCTTACACGCCAGGTTCGGGATTATTAACAGCCTTTTTTACGACAGGCGTCGCCGCCGGATCCGCAGCAAACAAGCCGGACGCGGTGGAACAGGAACCGTCATGCGGGTTAAGGGTCTGAGGGCGGTGATAGTCCGTTCAAGTCGGGCCAGAGTCAGGGCAAATCATCCTGCAGATAAAGAGTCCGTGCAGCAAGCGGGAGCTAAACTAAAAAGGGTAATAAGCCAGCAAGATCCTAAACAGCTCAATCTGCGCGCTTGGGGCACCCCCGTTCTGGCTGAGTACATGAACAAGTTCCATTTACTGCCAGTAAATAACTATCAATACGGCCAACATACTGAAGCCCCTGCAGTTTTTGCTGACGTTTTTCTGGAGCGCTACTTCAACAAAGAAGTACCAGACGGCTGCTATATGGGCTGCAATCTGGCCTGCGCCAAAGGGGCCGAAGATGTTGTCCTTACCAGAGGTCCGCAGGCTGGCAGGAAGGTGGGTATTGATGGTCCGGAATATGAAACTCTCGGAGCTGTCACCTGCCAGGGAATATTTGATCCCCACTTTATCATGGAATATAACTGGTACTGCGACGAGTACGGTCTGGACACCATTTCTATGGGCGTGACAGCCGCATTTCTTATGGAGTGCTTTCAGCGGGGGTATTTGGCCGTTGAAGAGACCGGCTATGATTTATCCTGGGGTAACATCGACGCCGCTGACCGCCTGCTGCATGAAACAGCCACAGGGGAGGGACTAGGTAAGATATGTGGTCAAGGGGTGCAGCGGGCAAAGAGGTGGGTTGCGGAAAAATACGGTGCAAGAACAAACACACCCATCGATGAAACTATGTTGGAACTGGGCAAGTTCGGGATGGAAGTTAAGGGCTTGGAGTTCTCTCTGTATATTTGCAAAGAGTCGCTGGCACAGCAAGGCGGGTACGGCTTCTCCCTTAAGGGACCCCAACATGATGAGGCCTGGCTGATTTTCATTGATCAGGTGCATAATGAGATACCCTCTTTTGAAATGAAGGCCGACGCCTTGAAGTGGTTCCCGCTGATTCGAACCTGGTTCAATGCGGTGGGGCTCTGCAAGCTTCCCTGGATTGACGTGCGCCATCCTGAGGCGGCCCAGACAGACAACCCTTCCCAGAATCAGCCCACTCTTGAATACTATGCCCAGTACTACAGTGCTACAACAGGCGAGAACAAGAGCGTACAGGATATTCTCGATGACTCTGAGAGGCTGCATGTCTTACAAAAGATGGTAAACGTACGCCAGGGAAAGGGAACGAGAGATTTCGATCAGATACCATTAAGGGCCATGGGGCCAGCTTACTTCAATGAATACCAATCACGTAGCGACTACTACGATGACTGGTTGCGGGAGCAACTCGGAACAGACGCTACCCTCCCCGAGTCTCCGGAAGAAAGACACCAAGCCATCTTAGACCTCAGGCGACAGGCATATCAAAAGCTCTGTGACGAAGTTTACAAGGCCAAAGGATATACCCCCCAAGGGGTGCCTTTACGAAAAACTTTGGAAAAATTCGACCTATTAGACGAAAAGGCCGAGGCACTGCTCCAGGCCCATGGCACTCTGGTGTAACGGCAAATCCCAATGGCGTGAATAAAAGAATTTATCTACGAGGTTGAAGAATGCACGTATCTGTTACCTTCTTGGGTCTGCAGCGAACGAAAGCCCAGAGTGACCAGATTCAAATCCGGTTTTCAAAGAAAACCCGTGTTGCTGACGTGTTGGCGTATATTAAGAAACATCATCCGGAACTTCCATTTCCAGAAGATGCTATTCTGGTGACGGTAAACAACAAGATCTCTCCCATGGAGAGGATACTTAAGAACAAAGACAACGTCACCTTTCTTCCATTCTTAGGAGGAGGTTAGCCCCCAGAAAGTCGCCACGGAGAGCAGACTTTCAAAGAATCGATGTAGAATCAGTGGGGCGTTACAGAGTAAACCCTAATGTTGCATACCCACGCCGAGGAAAAACGCGTCAGAGTGGGCCAGATGTGGGCGCAGGCTGGGACAGGATGAACAGTACTTAACCGTACGCGAGATCCTGTCGGAGGCAAGCACGCTCGCAGATGGCTCGCTATTGCGCGAGCGCAGCGGTTTTTTCCGATTTGGGTGTGCAACATCAGGGTAAACCTGGGTTGTGCCACCCTCGACTGGCAGGAGGAGGACTTTCCATATTTGGGGGAGAGAACATGGCTACAAACACCGAAAGACGAAGTTACCCGAGAGCCGAAATCAGATGGCCTGTCACCATCGAGACCGGTCAGGGTATCATCGAGGCCAAGCTGAGAAATCTTGGGATCGGCGGGGCTTACATCCACTGTGAGCAGACATTTGAACCCGGAGAAGTCATTACCTTAACAATCCAGCCCCCAACCGGTTCACCCCTTACCATTAGCGCTCAGGTGATTTGGGCAGGTAAGGTCCTGGCACTTGGGGTGGGAGTTCACTTTGTTGAGATGTCTGACCAAGATCGCCAGTTCATTTCCGACGCTGTGTCGAAGCTCCTTAGCGACACCGATATGGCATAACAGCACCCGTCAGATGGTCAAGCAATGACCTTGAGGTTCCTGCGGACAGAGGGATGATTGATTTTCTTTTCTCAGGTCTCTACTTTTGATGCCCGAGTGCGAAGGGTTGGCTTTTCGAGAGCCAATATGCGAGAATAATCAAGACAGCGCCGAAGAGTACCTGTTCCACCCCGGCAGCCTAAGAATGTTGAGAGGTAGTAACAAATGACCAGAGGGAAAAGCACACGCTGTTATCCTTCAGATGAAAGGAAAATCGAGCGGAAGATCAGCCGCGAGAAAATCCTGGTCTTCCAACAAGATGGCAGCGGTGAAAGGAAAATACATGGTATAAGAAGATACGGAAAAGAGCGCTTTATCATCGAGACTGTCTCCATAGATGAGGCCTTGCCTCCGATTCTTGACGATACTCGGAACTACTTACCATCCAACATTCAGGCTGACCTCGTTTTGGATTTCTTGAAACATCCGGACCTTTCCCACGACCTTGCCGTTGCCTGCCTTGCCAGAAGCATCCCCATCATAGCCTCAGGGAGGAAACTTCGGGTAAAAGGGGCTTTGACCCCCCCAACCTGATGCGGCCTTTCCAGGCAGGTCGGCCTGGGTCAATATGGTGAACATTTTGGCACGCCGGAGTTTGCTGTGGAGATAACGAACGGCAAAGTTGACCGCATCCAGGTATGCCGGGGTGCGCCTTGCGGAGCAACCTGGGACGCTGCCAAGCGAATAGAGGGATTGCCCGTAGAAGAAGCAGAGGTACGCATTGGCCTGGAGACACAATACTTCTGCTCTGCAGATCCCTCTGGCTGGGATCCAATACATGGTAAAAGTCCGGTGCACTTCGCCGGTGATGTGCACATTGCGGCATTGAAAAAGGCACTTCAAAAAGAGAAATCCTAAAATCGCGACTAGAGGCCACTGCCGCGAAGATTAACCCAAAGGGCACAAAGACCGCTGCCATGGTTTCAGGTGTCAAGGAATTAAGGCGAAAACGTGGTAACCTGAATACTGAAACCTTTAATTCCTCGATCGCACATCCCAAATCTACAATCTAAAATCTTAAATCTCCAACTCCGGCACGTCCCTTGCTATCATCTCAAAACGAGTATTATCTGTGCCACCCACGGGTGTTGTTTTCTGCTGGTTTTAGTTGGTCACCGTGGTGGAAACGTGCCCGCCCGGGTGTCAGTCCGAATGTGAGGTGATAGAATGTCTCGGTGTGAAATATATGCTGAGTGTTGGTTTTATCGGAACAAAATAGATCCGCAATCTCAAGTATTTGAGTTACTCCAAAAATACTGCCACGGAGACTACGCCGCTTGTGCGCGCTACCAATTCTCGCAATCCCTGGGAGCTTTCTATGTCCCGAAGGGATTGCTACCCAACGAAATCAGAAGAATCAAACCAGTTATCCGTAGTTTGCCCTAGACCAGTCCTCCGTATCTTGTCCTTCACCCAATGTGTCCAAATTCATACCATTACATTCCGTTCAAACAAACCAGCGGGGTCCCGAAAGATCATTACTCCACCTGGATGATACCCGGAAGAGTAGTTTTGGAACGGTTTGTTTCCAGAACGTGGTTGATCAAGCTTCACCTATTGACTGAAATTCATCATTTCACTATCTTGTCAGTCATACTTAGATCTTCGCTTCTCTAGGACAGATCAGATTGAAAGGGGAGAGATCATGTACCGGAAACCATCGCTTTTCATCTTATGTTCATTGTTGCTTCTGCTTTCCGCCTGCGTCTCCAAATCAAAGTATGTAAAGCTTGAGGCCGAGCACTACGACGCCAAGCACAAGCTAAAATACACGGAAACCAGACTCGGCTACACTGAAGAAAGCAGAGAAAAGTGTATCGACAGCCTGGCAGATTGCCAGGGCAAATTCAAAGAAAAGGAACGGGAAAAAGTACAGCTCTCAAAAGAGATGGAAGAGCTGCAAGTCAGTCTAGATGAGAGCCAATCTACTATTGAACAACAGACAAAAGTTATCAGAGACCTCCACGCCACCAGGATTAAAATTGAGAGCAGCCTGACAGAGCAGATTGAGAACCAGGAAATCAAACTTGAGGAAATAGCGGGCAAATTGAAAGTCACCCTGGTGGACAAGATTCTATTTGATACCGGCAAGGTGGAAGTCAGCAAAAGAGGCGAAGAGGTGCTTTTGGAGCTTGCAGACACCTTGAGAGAGAACAAAGACCAGAACATAGTGATAGAGGGACATACAGACGATGTCCCCATCGGATTGGTGTTGGTAGAAAAATATCCCACCAACTGGGAACTGTCAACTGCCAGAGCAGTAAGAGTAGTGCGCTTTCTCCAGGAAAAAGGCTGGCTGGAGCCAGAAAGGCTCTCGGCAACTGGCTACAGCTACTACAAGCCAGTGGCGTCCAATGACACCGCCGAAGGGAGGCGTCAGAATCGGCGGATAGAGATAATCCTGGTGCCAAAGCGATGAAGGTTCGTGAACGGTAAGCAGTAAGCATGAACGGTAGGCAGTTCCGATTTACACAATGAGTTCCTCTGCCTTCTGTACACTGTCTAACTTCCCTGATTCACCACTGACAACATAAGCCTAACTGCTTTTTCAAGAGAAATCATACCCGTGTTCACAGTCAGATGGAACAGAAGTGGACTGTCGTAGTCTTCCCCACATACTGAGCGATGGAACCATGCATGATTTCTGTCTCTTCTTTCCAATACTCTCTGGGCCTGTGAGGGGATAACTCCCAGCTTTCCCACTGCGTACTTCTTGCGACACTCCGTTGGGGCAATCAGCCGAAAGCGGTAACAATTTTTCATATCTCGCAGAAAATAGTGAGCCGCCCGTCCAATGATAACGGCGCCGTCTTCTTTGGCCACGCCAAGAATCAGGCTCCGCAACCTATCCTGGTACTCGTTTTCTTCCACCACGGTTTTGTCATATCCAACGATTCGCTGAATATATCTTTTGCTGAACAAGTTTGCGAAAAGATTCGATATTCGGTACTCGCGGCTCTGCTCAAATGACTCCAGGGTCCCTTCAGACACATGCAATCCTTCGGCGATTTTCTGAAAAAGAGCCTTGTCCACATAGTGGTAGCCAAGTTCTCTGGCAAGCAAGCGACCTATTTCTCTGCCACCCGAAGCAAAGTTCTTGTAAAGTGCAATTACAGCCATTGCTTCTCCTCCTGTTCTACAGATGAATACTTCTTCTACTGTACCACAACTCGAAGCAACTCCCTGATCAGTTTGGCGATACTTTCAATATTTTACTGAACAACGTTGACAAAATGATCAACGTTCAGTAAATAGTAAAAGTATGGGTATCAAGGAAAGAAAAAAACGCGATGTAGGCAAGATGCGAAGTCGCATCCTCGAGGCTGCTATGCAGCTTTACGTCAAAGGCGGCTACGAAAATGTCACTATGCGTCGGATTGCGGCAAAGATCGAATACAGCCCTGGTACAATATACCTCTATTTCAAGGACAAAAAGGATATTATGCTGCAGCTCTGCTACCAGGGCTTCGAGCGCCTCCTGGCGCACCAAGATACATTGGAGAAAATAGACGACCCACTGGAAAGACTGTCAGCTGGAGGCCGTTATTACCTTGCCTTCGCCCTGGAGAATCCCGAGCTCTACGAACTCATGTTCGCCACCAAGGAGATCTTCAAAGAATCGGGTCCAGACGAAGAGTCCGCGCCCCTGAGGGCTTTTCGGAAATTCGCTGAAAATGTCAAAGTCTGTTTAGATGCCGGCATTTTTTCAGCTGCTGAAGTTGAAACCACCGCAATCGCTCTTTGGGCCACCCTGCACGGTCTTGCGTCACTCCTTATTAAGGGGCGGCTTCGCTTTCTTCCTGAAGAGAGCTTGGGTAAGATTGTTGAACAAGCGTATGCTTTTAGTCTGCGGAAGAGGGGAGAGTGAGCTCAGTTTCGCCAAAAAGGTTTGTGATGAAGACCAATGCTTTATGCAGAATAATAGTATTTTCAGTTGCTATCATCACTGTCCTTCAGTCGGTTGAGGCGGTGGGTAGTGAAATTGTGCCGCCTTCAGCACCAGGAGAGGTTGTTGTCGCCAAGCCCGCCATGCGTAGGGTCACGCTCACCGGTTATACCAGGGCACGATACGTAATGGACATCGTCAGTGAGGAAGCCGGACGTTGCGTCAAAGTCACCGCTGACGTGGGTGACCAAATCGGTAAAAATGGCTTGTTCGCCGTTTTGGACACAACCTTCATTGATCTCGCCCTCAAGAAGAACCGGGTGGATCAAGCGCGGTTAACAAACATGATCGCTTTTCACGCCAAAGAAGTTGGTCGTTTTGAGAAGCTGGTAGAACGGGAGACCGCTGCCCAGTCAAAATTAGACGAAATTCAGAATAAACTGGACCAGGCTGAGTTTCAAATCAAGACGCTCAAAGTACAGGAAACTGAACTCAATGAGCGGCGTAGTCGTCACTACATTAACATTCCTCAGGGTTGGTCCATTATCCAGCGTGATGTGGAGCCGGGCGAATGGATATCGGTGGGCAAACACCTCGGCAAAGCAGGAGATTTTCGCACTTTGCTCGTACCGTTCGCCCTGTCGCCAGAGGAATACCGCACGCTCAAAAAACTCAAAGGACCAATTGAATTGTTTTTACCCGGAGAAAGCCAAAACACTATCTCGCTCAAAGCCTCGGTAGCTCGCATTTCCCCGGCTTTCGATCCTGAAACCCGTAAAATCAACGTGGAGCTGGCTGTAACCGATACCCTTTCCGAAAACCGAGGTGGGTTGCGTGCAGAGCTCACTCTCGACATGCCCGATCCATCTGGGGCGGTTCTCGTTCCTGCTGAAGCCGTTGCAGAACGTTACGAGGAATTCTGGCTCACGCGGGCCAATGGTGAGAAGATCCGAGTACTATTTCTCGGTGATGGGCCGGATAACACCTATCGGGTCCGCGCTTCGAAATTGAATCCCGGAGACAAATTCAGGGTCAAGCCTCAGTAAAGAATCCAGATCCGGGGGATCTGGCTTTGATCTAACGCCAGAGGGGACTTTTAACGTCTTTCCTTCATGCGGGTGTCAGCTGGGGTCATCACATGTCGGATTGGAGATCTCGGATTTCGGATTGAAAATACAAAGACGAAGTTCGAAAACTACTTGCGAATTTCGCAATCCGCATCCCCAAACCGGGAACCCGCCCGAAGGGTGGGAGTCCGAAGGACAAATCCGCAATCGAGTAGCTCCAGTACTACAAACCGCTGAGGGTGTTTACTGACAAAACATGGAACTCTGATCTGACCCAAAGTACAAGGTTTTCTTTGCTCAAATAAAAGCCCATGAAGCCCTTCTTTCGTTATGTCCTGCGACAGACCGTCCTGGTCAACTTACTTTTCGTACTGGCCATGGCCGTCGGCCTGTTTTCCCTTTTCGATCTACCCGTTGAACGCTATCCAGATGTCCAGATGGGAAAGGTGCAGATAAATACCGTGCTTCCGGGCGCTTCTCCGGAAGAGGTGGAATCCCTTATTACCGATGAAATTGAAGAGGCCTTGGACGACCTGGAGTCTGTGGAGTTCATCCGCTCCACCTCCTACCGGGAAAGATCGGTGATTATGGTGAAATTCATCGACGACACAGACTATGAAAAGCTTTATGAGGAACTGCGCCTCAAAGTCCTGAGCATCATGAACGAGTTGCCCAACGGCATCGACCCGCCACGGTTTACTGAGATTAGAGTCAGCGAGTGGCTCCCCGTAGCATCGGTCAATCTTATCGGCGATCGTACCAACCGCGCCCTTTCCTTGATGGCAGAAGAGATGAAGCTGCATCTGCGCCAGATACCCGGCGTCAAAGAAGTGCAGTTGAATGGAGAATATATCAGGGAATTCCACGTCTATTTGAATCCCCGTCTCCTGGACAAATACGGGGTCACGTTCGACGAGGTGGCAACGGCACTCAGCGAGGCAAACATTTCCCTGCCGGCCGGAGACTACACTGACGATGGCGGCGAATTCGTCATAGTCGTGGACGAACGCTACCGATCCCGCCAGCAAATCGAGGAAACTATTATTCGCCGAGATAGCGACGGCTCTTTTTTAACTGTTGGAAACGTACTGTCATCCGCTCACATGTCTTACCGGGATCCGTACGTCATCACCTCCGTCAATGGCAAAGACTGCGTCACTTTGAGGGTTATTAAAACCGAGGACGGAAATGCCCTTGACATCATGCCGATGGTTGAAGAAATCGCGGCCCGATTCCAGCCGCTCCTGGAAAAGGAAGAAGTGGAATTGGTTCTGACCCAGGACCAACGTGTCTACATAGACGATTCCATTTCCACGCTGGGCATGAATCTGCTCGTTGGCATCTGTTTGGTTAGTGTCCTCATCTTCTTTTTCATGGGGCTGCGTAACGCCATTCTCACCATGGTTGGCATCCCGTTCTCCTTCCTGGTGACCATGATCATTATGTGGCTCTTAGACAGTTCCTTGAATGAAATTACCCTGTTTTCGTTTGTGCTGGTGAGCGGTATCATCGTTGACGATGCCATTGTAGTAGTTGAAAACATCTACCGCCATCTTCAAGAAGCCGAACCCCTCCAGGAGGCTGTAATCAATGGGGTTTCAGAGGTTGCAACTCCTGTCATTGCCGCAACGTCCACCACTGTGGCAGCCTTCCTGCCCATGTTGATAATGTCCGGGTCCACGGGAGAATTCTTTGCCCAGATCCCTATCGCAGTTGCCGCCGCCATTGTCGCCTCGCTGTTTGAATGCCTCATCATTCTGCCGTCGCATTTCATGGATTGGCCGGGGTGGCGGTCAGCTGAGGAAGAGGCTGTTAAGCCCAAGCCGTCCAGCAAAGAGCGCTGGGTCATGTCCTTGCTCTTAAAAGGCACAAACAAGCTCGTCGACTTCAGCTTTCGCCACCGCTTCAAAAGTCTTAGCGTGGTAGTGGTGGCCTTTGTCGCATCGGTATTCATTTTGGCCGTTTCAATATCGGGGAAAATTCCTCTGATCAAAATCAAATTTTTCCCGGATGAGTACACCTACTACTACATTGAACTGGAGGGCCCGGTGGCAACGCCCATCGAAACCACAAACCGAAAACTCAAAGAAATCACAGAGTTTATTTTGCCCGGCAGACCCGGGCAGCTAAGATCCGCCACCGGGATGGCCGGATTCTATGTCAACGAGGACTACCAGCCGGTCTATGGCAGCAACCTCGGCAATATCTATGTGGAAATGCCCAGGAAAGGGGAGCAGAATTTCCCTGAAAATCACAGTAACGACCCCATTGTCCATCTGGACTATATGCGAAAGCAGCTTGCTCGCTTTGAACAAGACGGCTGGACCGTCCGTGTGCGACCAGAAAAAAGCGGACCGCCCACGGGCAAGGACATTAACGTGCGCGTGGTCGGCCCTGATCCTGAGATGGTGAAAGACCTGGCAAAGGACGTCTATGGTTTTCTGAGCAGCAATGATAAGATCGCACCCCACCTGATCGACCTGAGTGACAATCTGGGAAGGCCGAACCGTGTCTACAGGTTCCGGGTGAATAAGGAGCGCGCCGCTGAATACGGGCTCACACCCTTTGCTGTCTCTCGGCTTGCTGCTTCAGCACTCGACGGCCGCTTCGTGGGCGATTTCCGCACCCACGACGAGGACATTGACCTCAAACTCAAGATAGATAAGAAATACCTCGATGCCCCTGAAGCAGCTCTATCCATCCCCATACTGCAACACCCTTCAGGACCATTGCGGTTGGGAGATTTGACCGCAACAGAATCGTATATTGAGCCAAACAAACTCGACCGCTATCAGAACAACCGTGCCATTACATTGACCGCCAACATCAGACCCGGTGCTCCAACATCGACACCCGCGGTTATTCATGATATCCAGCCCTACTACCAGGCAGTAAAAGAGAAATATCCAGGAGCTGAGATAAGTTTCTCGGGTGAGTTTGAATCCACCCGGCGCTCCTACACTTCCCTGGCCTATGCTTTCTCTGTTGCCTTGCTCATTATGTATTTGATCCTGGCTACCCAATTCCGCTCATACCTTCAACCTCTCATTATCATATCTGCTGTGGTTTTCTCGCTGATCGGCGTCGTCTTTGGGAAATTCGTCACCCAGGGCCTCTTCACCGTAAACAGTTTTATAGCTGTTGTGGGCGTCACCGGCGTTGTGGTGAATGACGCACTGGTGCTTATAGATTTCATCAACAGAGGGTACCGCAGCGGGATGTCACGCCGGGAAGCCATCACTCGGGGTATCCGCATTCGGCTTCGACCCATCTTGCTCACCACTCTCACAACTTCCTTGGGCCTTGCCCCCATGGCTCTCGGCATTCCAAGCTATTCAGTGGTCTGGGGCAGCATGGCCTCCACTTTTGTGACCGGTCTCTGCACCGCCACTTTCCTGACCCTTTTCATCGTACCCATCGAGTGGGATCTCCTGATGGGGTTGAAACTTAGATGGGAAAGTTGGCGGCAAGGACAGGCATTGGATTTTAAACAATAATTAAATAGTTCTCCGCTGTCTCACTGACAAATATTGTGAGGATCTGCTCTAGAATGTCGACATACCATCACCATTGAAGTTCCTTGCAGTCCGCCTGCGGCGGACAGGGAGTCTTCGAAATGTAAGGAAGAGATTCCATTTTATTGTAGTTCGCTCGCTAACCCCGCAGCAAGCTGCGGGGTTAGCGCTTGCTGGAGCATTTTCAATGCAAGTGCAAATCAATTTGTCAAGGTGAACATGAATGTGTGCAATGGAGTTGGAAAAGACCGGAGCAATCTGAGCCCAGATCCACAAGGCGTCGACCAACTTCATTGGCACGTAAGTAGGCATAAAATTTGCAAGTTTTTGAATCAACCGCAAAAGGCGAACCTGACCGGTACGGTTAACGCACTGCCCATACAGCGTACTAAGGGAAGACGGCAAGCTCATGACCGGTAGTGATGAACGGAGAAGATACGTTCGGATTAATCGTCAATTTGTCATCCAGATATTCACCCCCAGAAGTGACTACAAAACCCACGGCGTAACAGAGAATATCAGCCAAGGAGGAGCATATATCAAAGTCGACGACTGGCGCGCCTTCCAGACCGGAGACCAGACAGTCATCACCTTTTTTCTCCCACCCTACTTTACTGATAGAGGCAAAACCATCGGCCTCCGGGGTGAAGCGGTGGTCAAAAGGGTCGACCAGAAAAACGAAGGAATCGCTTTAGAATTCAGTAGAGATTTTCAGGAATTCGAGAAATTTGACCAGGTGAAATAGCAGGAACATCCAGGCACAACAAAATCTCATATTACCTCCAAACCGCTTCCGTACTAGAGTTCGCCGATTTTATGCGAGCCTATCCGCATGGATTTCTGGTGAAGAAATCACAGAATGTACTGGACAACAAGGTAGTTTTTCAGTTCAATACGGTCTCGTTGGATAATCACCACGCAATGCAACCCATTAGACGCGATTTCTCGGTTGCCAGCGTGCTCAAATCAAAAATGATAGAAGTGAACGTGCGAATACCTGAGTTCTATGACCAACAGCGACAATGTCCACCATCTGAACTTTGAGGACAAGGCAATACTTCTTATCGGCACAGCCCATGTGTCGAGTGAAAGTGCTGATCTCGTTCATCAGGTTATAAATGAAGAACAGCCAGACACCGTCTGTGTCGAACTCTGTAATTCCAGATATCAATCGTTAACACAAGAGAAAAAATGGCAGGATACCAATCTTTTCAAGGTAATCAAGGAGAAGAAGGCCTTTCTCTTGCTGTCAAATCTCATGCTTGCATATTTCCAGAAGAAGATCGGTCAGAAACTCGGGAGCAAACCCGGAGAAGAAATGATGCGAGCCATCCAGGCGGCAGAGGAAGTAGGGGCCAGAATACATCTCACCGACAGGGACATACGCACCACCCTGTCAAGAACCTGGCGGTTGATGAGGCTATGGACAAAAATAAAACTGCTAGCCCAGTTCATCACTTCGGCAGGAGAGCTGGATGCCATAACCCAGGAAGATGTAGAGAAAATGAAAAAAAAGGATGTCCTTGAGACCCTGCTCGCAGAGATAGGAGAAGAACATCCGGAAATGACGCACATCCTCATCGATGAAAGAGATCAGTACCTTACTCAAAAGATCAGGACTGCTCCGGGCAAGAAGATTGTGGCAGTAGTCGGGGCAGGCCATGTCCCCGGTATACAACATTACTGGAATCTACCGGTGGATATGGAGGCGCTTGAGCAAATCCCTCCCAAAAGCCAGTTGGCCACTCTGATCAAATGGATTATTCCCATCTTCATAGTGGGGTTGTTTATTCTCGGCTTTTTCACTGCTGGAACCACCAGAGCCACTCATATGATTAAATGGTGGGTGCTGGCAAACGGCGTCTTGGCAGGTCTTGGTGCCGCCATCGCCTTTGCCCATCCCCTGACGGTCCTCTCAGCTATTGTCGCCTCACCACTGACTTCACTCAATCCTATGATCGCGGCGGGGTGGGTTGCAGGGCTCGTGGAGGCTTTTCTAGGCAGGCCAAGAGTGAGGGACTTCGAGAGATTGCCTGAGGACATCTCGTCGCTGAAAGGATTTTGGAAAAATAAGATAACCCGAATATTATTAGTTGTCGTGTTTACGAATATAGGGAGTTCGTTGGGAACATTCGTGGCTATCCCCCTGATGGTCCGGGTTTTTGCCTGAGTCTCAGTCATAAAGAGTGATTTTTAAGAGCCAATGATTTCAGGTACCAATCTAATGTCATTGGCTTTTTTGTTGTTCACCAGAAGTATGTTAGGAGAATTATGCACATTAGGCACAATAAAGGGCACAATACAATCCATAAGAAGTAGGTTTTAGATATTTTCTCATGTATTGAAACCCATGGAAGTTCACATCTTGCAAGAGACACGCACTCGTGTGTCAGAAAACATTAGCTCAGCATTTTCTAGTGACATGAGATACACCGATGCTGTAAATTATCAGTATATCAGAAGGAAAGAGAATCGCTGCAGGAAATAGATTCAAGTCAAAGAGTGGCAATATGAGAATCTTGTGAGAAATCATCGGCAAAAGACTATGGTTATGCGTCGAGCTATTTTCAACCAGAAGGGTGGTGTAGGCAAATCAACCATCACTTGTAACCTCGCAGCCATCAGTGCGCACAACAATAAGCATACCCTGGTCATAGACCTAGTTCCACAGGGAAATTCTACGCAGTATTTGCTTGGATCAACAGAGCAAGTATGCGAGACTACGCTTGTAGATTATTTCGAAGAACAGCTGTATCTTACCCGTTGCCCCCAAGGGTCTAAGGGGCTGTATTCATGAAACCCCCTTTCAGCGACTGGACCTAGTCCCCTCGCACTCTGATCTCGAGTATTTGGCAGAAAAGCTTGATTCACGCCATAAGATGTACAAGCTGAAAGAAGCGTTGGACTCTTTCTCTGACTACGATAATATCTATATCGACACTCCACCCGCCTTGAACTTCTATACTCGCTCAGCCCTGATAGCCTCAGATGCATGCTTGATTCCATTCGACTGCGACTATTTTTCTCGACGTGCGTTCCATGTGCTTTTAGATACCATTAGTAAAGTTCAACGTGACCACAGCCGTAGGCTTAAATTGGAAGGCATCGTTGTAAACCAGTTTCAGGTGACAGCCAACCTTCCCAAGAGGATCGTCTCTGAATTGCTCGAAGAAGGTTTGCCTGTTCTTGACACCTACTTGTCCTCATCCATCAAAATTCGCGAATCTCGAGAGAAATCGCTGCCGATGGTGCATCTGGACCCACGTCATAAGCTCACGAGGCAATTTGAAGCGCTATATCTGAAGTTGAATCCTTCCTAGAGAGTTGCCCTTCCAAGATGGATTGTGGTGTTAGGAGCAGGCGGCGTTGCCTGGTGCTCTCTTGCTTTACGGCATGGTTTGGAGGTTATCTATGACTGGAAAAATCCACCTCCCGAATCTGATTAACACAGAAAAGCTTGATCGAATTCTTAAGGATTTTACTGCGGTCACCGGGGTCGCGTCCATTATTGCCGATCCATATGGTCGGCCCGTCACTCAACCACATAATTTCACAACTTTCTGCCAAAAGTTTTGCCGCTCCACTCGTGAAGGAAGGCGTAAGTGCTACCAGAGCGACCGTTTTGGAGGCGTGGAATCGACTCGTTCAGAAGAACCGCCGATCCATACCTGCCTGAACGCTGGGTTGCTGGACTGTGATGCCCCGGTTGTTGTGGAAGAATCTCATGTGGCCACTGTCTTATGTGGCCAGGTTCTGGATGAACCCCTTGATTCTGATGTGGCGGTTGAGCGGGCTCGTGCCATAGGGATAAGGAACATAGAAGGGTACTTGCAGGAGCTGGCAAAGGTGCCTCTCATGCCCCGCCAGCGTCTTCTTGACGTTGCCAATCTAATGTCAGTTATCATCAAGACAATCAGCGAATTGGCGTTGGGAAAATACCTTTTGCACAAACATTCTCAAGATTATCTCAATCGGCTGATCAATAGCATTTCTGATTGCATCATTTCAACAAATGCGGACGGTATCATATCGATGATTAACGAATCGGGTGCTAACATGTTTGGCACCGAACAGGCAGAACTCATTGGCCAATCTATTTCGATACTTTTCTCTGACTCAACATCGAAAGGAACCTCTTTCGAACAGTTAGATCGGAAGCTGAAGCACAGCTGGCGAGGCGAAATGGTCGCACTCAAGGCCGATAAGAAACCGTTCCCAGTGCAAGTGTCTGTCTCGGGAATCAGTGTCGAAAACAACAAGGGGTCGGATAGCGTTGCAGTTATTCGAGACATTTCTGAAGAAAAAAGAATAGAGCGAATGAAAGAAGACCTAATTGGAATGGTCACCCACGACATGAGGAATCCCATCCTCTCCATTCAAAAGGCTATGCAACTGTTGGTGGATGAAACATTGGGACCACTTAATGAAAGCCAGTTGGATGTTATGCGGTTGACCTTGGGTACGAGCCATCAACACTATGGCATGGCAAATCATCTATTGGATATCTACCGGAGCGAAAGCGGCTAGTTTCTTCTCATCCGATCGCCCATTGACCTAAATCAAATCGTTTACACGAGTATCAGCCAACTGGAGTTCTTTGCCAAAGACAAGCAGGCCTCCGTACTCTCTTTGAATCGTCATTGGACCCGATGAGGCTCTACGGAGATCAGAGACGTCTCTTGAGGGTGTGTGTAAATTTGCTGGATAACGCAATCAAGTATAGCCCAGAAAGATGCGAAATAATAATAACCGCCAACCTGGTTGATTGCAATGAACTGGATACTCTTCTGCCGGCAGCCTCGGTATCGGATGTCCTGCAGCTAAGCGAAGGACACCAGTACATCTTGGTTACTCTGTCAGACCAGGGTATTGGCATACCGAAAGAGTATCACCAACTCGTTTTTGACAAATTCTTCAAGGTAAAATCTGCAGACGAGGGAGAAAGAAAAGGCGTAGACTTGGGGCTGACATTTTGTAAACTAGTAATAGAGGCTCATGGCGGTTTGATATGGGGGAAATCCCCCATTGAGCGTAAATGCTTAAACAACGATTATGGATGTAGGTTTTGCTTCGTTCTGCCAAAGGCACACATCCAATGATCCCGCTGTTAGTCTCGATCTTGCTACTGTTCAATTGATCACCTCATACAGTAAAATTCCGGGGAAACATGGACTGTAGCATTTAAGCCAACACCATCTTTACTCTAACAAAATGATAAATGAGAAGTATGCGTGAGATTAGGCCTATAAGAGTTTTTCTGGCTGATGATCATCCTTTGCTGCGCATAGGACTACGGCTAAGTCTTAACCAGCGCGCAGATATTGAGGTTATCGGGGAAGCTGGCGACGGTTTCAGTGCCGTGGAAAAAATTCAAGCCGACCCTCCGGATGTCTCGCTGATCGATGTGGATATGCCTGGGCTCTCAGGTATTAGAGCGATCAGAATTCTACGCAAAGCCCTACCTGGGATGAAGATCCTTGTACTATCCACCATAACCATGAAACTTATATTCGAGACGCCATGAGGGCGGGCGCGGACGGCTACATCTTGAAATCTGTCGAACTTCAAGAATTCGACCGCACGCGGCAGAGCGGTGCCGAAATGATTCGGTTGAAAGGGGACGCTGGGTGGGTAGTAGGAATTTCCATAGCCACCCTGGTGCATGCGATTGTCCTGGATCAGAAAAAAATACTTCCGGTCAGTTCACTTCAAACGGGTGCCTACGGCATTAGAGATATATGTCTCAGTGTGCCCACTCTCGTAAGTCGGAGTGGTATTCTTCAACATGCGGAATTGGAACTCTGGCCGCGTGAACTTCAAGGACTGAAAAGTTCTGCAAACACACTCCAGGAAACATTCAAACGGCTTGAAATATAGAGGACTCAGTTCTGAAAACCGGCTACCATTCGAAACCTGGCCTTTACGATTTAGTTGAAAGTAGAATGATAACCCGGGCTCCGAAAAAGAGTAAACTAATGGGAAATAGCCTTGAGAGCCTTAACCACATCGCCCTCGATGCCAAAGTTTTCTCTGCGTCTCCGTTGCGCTGGCCGCGTTCCTATTTATAGCTCTAAAAAAGCCTCGATCTGACAAAGATATCCGCAAAGCTCACGGTATCGCTCCCTCTTGGAGCACTCTTGGCGTCACTTTCAAAACTATACTTCTAAAAGCTAGGCATTGGGCTTATTGATCAGAATGCCATTCCCACACTGAAATGAAAGACGAAAAAATCTTCGTCCCGTTTTCGATCACGATCTGGATTGAAGGCAAAATCGATTCGTGCTGGGCCAACCGGAAGCAGATACTGAAACCCAAAGCCAACGCCGGGTCGAAAGTCCGTATAAAAGTCATTTAGCGTGTCTGAGATGATATCAGAACGTCTTTCATAGGGTGGTTTTCCCTCCTCCTGGCGGGAGCGATTGGGCGACACATTACCGTAGTCGAAAAAAACAGAACCGATAAAATTCCCAATAATGCGCTGACGCAATTCGACATTAAACACGTTGAACCCATTGCCGCCAATCGGATCTCCAGACGAATCTTTAGGGCCGAGCTCAGACTCCTTAAAACTGCGCACGGTGTTTTCGCCGCCATTGAAAAACCGCTCGGCCAGAGGAACTGTTACCTGATCCCGAGTCGGTATGATAAGTCCAGTGGTGTAACGAAGCCCGAGGATCGTGCTTTGTGTCAGGGAAAAAAACAACCGAGCGCCACCTGTCAGCCGCGTGAAATTTACCTCGCTTCCTAAAACTTTATCCACCTGTTCCGCTAATACGAAAGCGCGCTGGCCGGTGGTTGGGAAAAAAAGGTCATCGCGAGTATCGTAAGTTGTCTGGATTTTGACACTGGCAAAATCATAATTCTTATCTTCACCCTCCTCTTCCTCCTCGACATCCACGTTTGAGATATCCGTCTTCCGTATGGTATAGCCGGTCGTTCCTATTAGATTATCAGTCAGATCCTTGGTCAGAAAAAAGGCTAACCCGATATCCTCTCGGGTAAAAGAAGGCTCGAGCCTGCGATTGTAAAACGCGGTCAAATCAGCCCGCATATCCGTGTTAAGAAAAAACAGGTCGGACAAAGCAGTCAGCACTGACTGAGCCTTGAGGGAGCCAGTTGCTTCCGAGCCTAAAATATGTCCAGTACCGAAAAGATTCTTTTCGCGAAATCCCACCCGCAGTCGCAAAAGTTCATATGATCCCCAACCTGGTTCGAAGAACAGTTCCTTCGAGGGCGCTTCTTCCACCACGACTACTAGTAAGCGTTCACCAGGAACCTGAGTCTCTTCCAACTCAAAATTCACTTTCGAAAATATCCCTGTTTTGTAGAGATTGCGAAAGCTTTCTTTCTGAAGAGCCAGATTGTATTGGTCACCTGCTTTCAGGCGAATCCGCTTGCGAATAAAATTCGTTCGAGTCCGCTCGTTGCCGCGAATTTCAATCTCGGCGATTGTTACCAGTGGGCCACTCTCAATTGAAACCTCCAGCACAACCTGCCCGGATTCCGTCATCAATTGCTGGTCAATATCGACCACGGCAACAGGGTAGCCGTGGTTACCGTAAGTCTCTAGTATCCGGGTTTGCAGAATCAGTTTTTGTCGGTTGAAATACGGTTGCCCGATCATCTCCCGGCGCAGACGATCCAGCTCATCTATAGCCTCGGGTACAACGTCTCCGTGAAGGTTGATGTGGTGAATCCTATATTGAACACCTTCCTGAATGGTGATAGCAATATCAACCTGGCTTCGATCCTCACTGAATTTAAACTCAGGTTTTTCCACCGCAATGTCGAGGTACCCTTTGATCACGTAGTAGCTACGGATGTCATCTACCGCTACCTCTACATCTGATCGAACGTAAAAGATCTCGCCCTCTCTGAAAAGGCCAGTTCGATTTCTTTCAAAAAACGGCAATAGACTATCCTTGTTAATCCCGTGGATGCCTGAGAAGATGATCTTTCTAATGATTACGCGGGGACCTTCAAAAATGGCAAAAGTCACCTCTTTTTTTTCCCCTACCTGTTTGATCTCATACTCCACCCTAGCAAAGGCGTAGCCCACTTTGCGATAAGCAATCTCCATCTGAAAGGCGGCGTCATCAATATCCGAGCGCTTTTGACCTTCCCGACTGAAAGCCTCTAGCTCTTTGGTCGCTGCCCGGCGAAGTTCTGAGGCGCTCATGGCTTCATTTCCTTGAAAAATTACTTCATACGATCTAAGGCTGGCAGCTTCTGCCTCGATTTCTGCAAATACAATTGTAGGCATCGAAAGACAAAGAAATACGGGAAGAACAATTAACAGGGGCAAGCGAGCGTAACGTTTCAATGGATATCTCACGGCTGATCGATTATCGAAACCTGAAGACAATCTTGACCCCTAGGTTATAAGCATCGAAAACATCTCGCTCTCCAGTAAGATATAGACTGTCTTTGTCCCTTAAGACGTTATCCGCCAGACGAAATTCGGCGTGGATGGTGTCTTCGCCCTCACGGGTTACCCGGCGGCCTACCTCCACATCGAAGCGATCAAGAATGAAATCATCGGCCTCCTCGGAATCGCTGCCAAACAGCCGTGCGATCATATCTCGTCCGAGAAATACGGCAACATTCAAGTACTGACTTCTGGCACCCGTCCGGTTTCCTCCCTTTTTGGGCGGTTGACCAGCCAGCAATAGCATCAGCAGTTCATCGTCCGGCAATGGGGGTACCGAGGATAAAGTGACCACAGGCTCATTGTACGGCCCTTCGATGACCGCAGTGATATCATAGCCGAGCATACTCGATGTTCCTACCAAATACAGTTTTGGATGGTCTGGATCGCTGGACTCAAATCTGACGAGACCTGATTCCAGTTTCATTCGACCAGCAGGGAGATAAAGGCGGGTCGGTTCCACGTAAACCTTTCCTGCGAGCACAGGCAATTCGCCAGTCCCAGAAAGTACCAGATCGGGCCGTATTCCACCACGGGCTAAATTGTTCTGAATACGGATAGGCTCCTTGGCAGTAATCCGGACGCTGAAAACCATGTCACTAAATGGCGGCTCTTTGAGGGAAAATAGCTGAAATCCACCACCGGTAGCCGGTTTGACAGCGCTCACCCCTTCGATCAAACCAAATTTCTTGGAGACACGACCGTCGGTTACAGCGATTTCACCGGTAAGCTCCAGCCGTGGAAACTCCCCCTTTAGTGTCAGATCTGTGTCGGCTCGAAGCTTCAGACTCTCATTGCGAAACAATAGAAGGTCTTTTCCCTGCAGTTGCAGGCTCGTTTTGGACTCAGACGAACCCGAGACGTCAAGGATACCCGCGAGTGTGAAAGCTGAGCCCCCTAGCTCGCCCGTTAGCTTCTGTATCCGCATCTTTTTAGGAGTTATACGAGCCTCCATGTTCAAGGCTAGCAGGGAAGGCATGTCGAAATCAGGAGAAAGTTCTCCTTCTGACAATCGGATGGTGGCATCAGCGATCGGCGCAGTAATGGGTCCCTGCAATTTTCCGCGTGCCTCCAAGCGGCCGGCCACCCGCCGCACTCCTTCAAGGTCGCGCGCAAGCCAACTCAAATTCGGGATGTCCAGCGATCCCTCAAGGTCTAGCTCACCGGTCAATATCTGTTTCTTGGAGCGGAGCAGGTCGGCTGGTAATGATGCATTAGACCACTTGCCAGAGACACTCACTTTCAGACCAGGAGATTCAGCCTGAAGCTTGTCTAAAAGCACTCGATCACCTTCAATGCGCATGGCACAGGTTAGGTCATATGGGCCAGGTGGCAAATGCCTGATATCTGTCGGTTGATTAAGATTGTTAACTCGTAAATTGAGCTTTCCCAAAGTTCGCATCCAGGTGCCGGCCAATTTAAAATCGCCTTCGATTGCTCCACTTGTGACACCATAACGAGGTATGAGAAAATTCAGCACGCTTGCATCTGAGATTTCCATTCGGCCAACTATGTCAATAGGGCCTATGGGCAAGAGATTCGGTCCTAAAGGATCGAGCGGAAGTTCGCCAGTAAGGCTGATCTGCTGTCTTTCTTCACCGCTCCAGATAAATTGCCGGATCATCAGTTTCTGGCCGCTGTAGGCGAGATCGAACCTTCCCGAAAATGCCATCGGCATATCCAAACTGCCTAGAGAATCGAGCGAACCGGTTGCTGTGATAGACGGCGAATCGGGCCGCCCGGAGAAACGAATTTTGGCGTTCAGATCTTGGAAACTAATGTGATTGGGTGCAACCAAGTTAAACCACTTATTGCTGCGCACACCAGCTAGCGTAATCAATAGGTCCGACTTTCCCTCAGGATCGAATCGGCCGTCTAACACCAATCGACCAACAGATCCGCTGAGCGCCAAGCTATCGAAATAGGCCATACCTTTTCGGTTTAAACCAACACGTGCTGGCTGCTCCAGCTCCAATAACGTATCCTGCCGCAATAGGGTGAGTTTCTCTAGTTGGAGGTCAAATTCTGTGTCGGTTGGATTTCGCAGGATCGAACCTACTAGATGCATCTGGCCTGCACTGGACTGCATTTTGGCAAGTTCGATGTCGAGCCGGCGGCCGCTGTTCTTTAGTTGGAGAATAATATTTTCCATGTGAGTATCTTTTGCACGCAGGTTTTCGATACGAATATCCATACGAGCTTCAGGCTCCCGAAAATCACCAGAGATCTCCAGACTCCCCTTTATAGAGCCAGAAACCGATTCATTTCGCTGCATCCACGGATGGGTGTACACAGCCATATCAGCAACATTGATGGTGACCTTAGCATCATCGAGTCGGTGCGAATCGAGAAAAAACGCTCCACTTAGAAGTACCCGGTCATTTGCCCTATTTAGCACGAGTGACTCGATGACCACGCTTCGCCGGTCAGCCAAAGCGCGCACTGAGAGATCGCCGTAAAGTCTGTTTTTATAGGTAATAGTTTTAGCGGTGAAAGCTGCTGTGCCATGGGGGTCGGCTAGTGTTCCTGCCACCTGCAACCGGCCGCGAATCGAACCTCCGAGCTTCGGCAGAGCAAAAATCGAGCCGAGAAGCTTAAGATCCGGGAGATCCACTTCCAGGTTGGTAACGAACGGCGAATCGGCAAAGGGGCGATCTCCCACAGTAAAGGACACCGAGGCCAATTTGATGCGAACATGCCCGCGATCCAATTCGAGGCGGCCATCGGGAATGGTGATATTGCCGCTTTCCATGCGACCACTCAAGATCAAACGGTGCTTTGGCATGGGTCCACCGGATGTTTCCAGGGACACTCCGATCAGTTTGAGTAGCGAAGGGACGTCGGTACAATCGAGGTTCCAGTTCGCCTCTATAGACTGTGTGAGCGTCTTGAGATCACCAGCTAAAACAGACGCTACTGGAACAGATGCCCGATGGATCGCCACCCGATTATCTCCGTTCACAATTGAGAGATCGGAGATCCACCAATTGCTCTTGTCCGCCATAAATTTCAAGACAATTTGACCAGTCGCCGCATTATTCAGTGCGCCTCCAGCTATCTGAAGATCCAGATTGGCCTCCATTTCCGACAGCATTGTTAGTGGCACGTTAACTTGTCCCCGAACAGAGAGTATGCCCCCAAAGGGTGGAACATTTGATGCAAGCAAGGCGGATATGCGCGACAGGTTGATATCGTCGCCGGCCATTCGAACCTGTAGTTGATTCTTTTCCAGACGGCCGCTGGTCGCCAGTCGACCGCCGGCCAGGTTCAATCCGGCCTCAAATAAAATCTGGTCCGGAAACCTTTTCAGATCAATTGTGGCCGACTCTATAGAAGGTTGTTTTCCTATAAATAATTGGTTGAAAATTAGGCGTCCATCGCCGTAAAGAAAATTGGCATCCAAGTCTACGAAGCCGTCATCTAAGTTCGGATGGTTCCAGGACCATTCGGCTACTTGCAACCGAACATGAGAGGCAGTTGGCCCCTGATGTCTAGCGGTAAGCGAGATGCCCTGGAAACTAGTCTCATATCCTCTTCCGTTAATACGGATAGAACTGTCGCTAACTGTAATCTTTGGCAACTGTTGTGGTAATAGCTCAGCTGGCAGCACTTCGTTGTTTTTAACGGTATCCGCTGTCTTCGACAAATCTAAATTTAGGGAAGCACCATCCAGCTCCATGTTAGCCCCGGCTAGAAAGGTCGGTAGGCCCTTGAAAAGATCCGGAAGATGGTATGTTAGCTTTAAGCGGCGCAATTCAAGAAAAACTACTGGGCCGTCAGTCGCCCTTTCGACGGTTATTACATTTTTGATCTCAACATCGGAGAAATACGTTCCACCAAGGTGTCCGATTGAAACTTGCACACCAAGGTTGGATGCTATAGCGCGTTCAAGAAAATTGACTGCGTACGGGGCGATCAGCACTCTCCGGAACAAATAGAGTACTGCCAGCAGAATAAGTACAATAAGGACCAGCCAGACGCCCCATTTTCCGGGCATATTTCGAAACTTTCTCAAAGCGGTCAATCTCCATGGAAAAGATGTTATGGGCAGTTGTTCACGCAGCAGACTATTGCGGTCGAAATGTAAATTCAACTATGGAACCGTTACTGATCGGGCCTGTGATATTAAAGGGTAACCGAAATTTATTCAATAGAGCATGACCGGTAGGAACTGGAGGCGATTAATAAATTCAAAATTCTACATATTAATGACTAATATATTTAAGATTTCCAAATCAT
>Ga0209536_100003227_pt1 | contig 26272 bp, 31 predicted proteins | sample DeeMarSeWOR28_12_FD_187461 | JGI IMG/M metagenome (GOLD analysis project Ga0209536, IMG submission 187461) | Marine sediment microbial communities from White Oak River estuary, North Carolina - WOR-2-8_12 (SPAdes) (version 2) | ecosystem: Environmental > Aquatic > Marine > Intertidal zone >...
TGTATCGAGGTCCTTACCGTCGCGACGACCCCGACGCCGGGCAGAAATATCTCGCCCAGGCCTGCGAGCAACTCGATCTCCTCGAACAACGTGGCCACCGGCCGGCGGCGGTGATGATCGACCTGGTGTGGGATTCCAACGGGCCCCTGGTGGCGCCGCCGGACTACCTGCTCGGGCTGTGCGCCGAGGTGCGCAAGCGCGGCGGCCTGGTCATCGCCGACGAGGTGCAGGCCGGCTACTGCCGCAGCGGCGAACGCTGGTGGACGTCGGACATCTACGGCCTGAAGCCCGATTTCCTGACCTGCGGCAAACCCATGGGCGCCGGCCACCCGCTGTCGCTGATGGCTACCACGCGCGCCATCATCGACGAGTATTCGCGGCAGTATCACTACTTCAACACCTTCGGCGGCAACCCGGTGTCGGCAGCGGTCGGCAAGGCGGTGATCGAAGTCATCGAGGCCGAGGGCCTGCTGCAAAATGCCCACGATACCGGGGCCTACCTCGAGGCCGGGCTGCGCGAACTCGCCACGCGTTATGAAACCATTGGCGATGTGCAGGGGCGCGGCCTGTTCTGGGGGCTCGACATGGTCAACGATGCCGCATCCATGGCGCCCTTCAGCGAGGCACAGATGCGCCACCTCGGCAGCCTGATCGTCGAACAGGGTGTCATCACCGGTACCTCCGGGCGTTACGGACAGACGCTGAAACTGCGCCCGCCGCTGGTGTTTTCGCGCGACGATGCCGAGCAGACGCTGGCCGCCATCGATCACGCGCTGCAGCAAATGCCATGAACAACGCACGTGTAGCGCCAACGGGTTCGGGGTTGACGCAGTCGGGTTGCGAGCGCATCGAGCAACTGGCACAGAATTACGTCAGCAGCGGCAAGTCGGCAGGCATGTTGACGCTGGTGTATCGTCACGGCGAAATCAGGCACCTGGGCTGTCACGGTTTTGCCGATATTGCCAGCGCCAGCCCGCTGCGGCCGGACAGCATTTTCCGCATCTACTCGATGACCAAGCCGATCACATCGGTCGCGCTGATGACGCTGATGGAACAGGGTCGTTTCGATCTCGACGATGCAGCGAAACGCTGGATACCCGCGCTCGGCGAGCTCGAGGTCTACCAGCAGGGAAAAATCGAATCCGACATTACCATACGCCAGTTGCTGACGCACACCGCCGGTTTCAGCTATGGATTCGAGCCCGATCAATACGAGGTCGACAAGTTCTATGCCAAAATCTGGCGGCAGCGACTGCAGGACCAGAGCATGCAGCAACTGCTGCCGCAAATACTCGAATTGCCGTTGCTGTACCAGCCGGGTCAGGCCTGGCGTTACAGCATCGCCACCGATATCTGCGGCCACCTGGTCGAGCTGATGAGCGACATGCCGCTCGCCGATTACCTGCAGCGGCACATTTTCGAACCGCTGGAGATGGTCGACACCGCGTTCGAAGTCAGCGCCGATAAAATCGCTCGTTTCGCCACCCTCTACGGTTATACCGAGGACGACCCGCTGGCGCAGCTCGAGCGCAACGAATCCTCACCGTTCATATCTGCAATCTCAGGGATACCGGTGCGCATGCACTCCGGCGGTGGCGGACTGACTTCAACCGCGCCGGACTACCTGAGCTTCGCGCGCATGATGCTGAATCGCGGCGAACTCGGCGGCGAGCGCATACTGCGGCCCGAAACTGTCGAGCTGATGACGCGCAATCACCTGCCACGCGAGCTGTTGCCGATTTCCTTCAACGGCGTTGCGCGCGGGCCCTACAGGGGTTACGGATTCGGCCTGGGCTATAGCGTGACCATCGACCCCAGCGACACCGCGGCGGCCGGCTCGCTCGGCGATTTCGGCTGGGGCGGGATGGCCGACACCTATTGCTGGGTCGATCCGCAACAACAATTGATCGGCATCCTGATGCAACAGTACCTGCCCTCGTTGCACCACGCCGGCCGGCAGGATTTCCGCAATTGCGTTTACCAGGCGTTGGCCTGCTAACTCCTGGCGCGCAGGTAGAGCTCGTCCAGCGCGCGCAGAATATCGCGCCGGCAGATCAGGCCGACCAGCTTGCCGTCGCGCATCACCGGGTAACGGCGGAAATTCGAATGCAAAAAACGGTCGGCGGCCTCGACCACGCTGCAGTCGGCCTCGAGGTGCTCGGGATCACGGCTCATGTATTGCTCCACCTGCCCGCTTCCATCCTGGTGATAAGCGGTGCGGTAGACAATCTCGAAGCAATCCTTTTGCGACAGTATGCCCACCAGGTGGCCGCGTGAATCCACCACCGGCGCACCCGACAGGTGGCGCTCCAGCAATACCCGCACGGCCGTCACGATATCGTCCCCGGGGTCGAAGCTGACCAGCTCGGTAGCCATGTAATCGGCAATCGTGGCGCTCATGATCCAGCCCTGCGCACCAGGCATTCGGTGCAGTTTCCGCAGCTGCCTCCCAGCGGCCGGCGCCCCAGCGCCACACCGATCCCGAGGCCGAATACGGCGAGCAGGAACACGGCAATTACGATCAGAAATGTCATCATGGCGAAATCCTCCTGGCTGTTTCAAGTACCAAAATCATCGTAGTGAATGCGCTCCGCGGCGACTCCCAATTGGTCCAGCATCGCCAGCACCGCCTGCACCATCAGCGGCGGCCCGCACAGATAGTATTCGCAGGTCTCGGGTGCCGGATGGCTCCCGAGGTAACCATCCAGTGCCACCTGGTGAATGAATCCCCTGTCCCCCTTCCAGTCATCACCGGCTTCGGGCTCGGACAGCGCCGGATGCCAGGAGAAATTATCAAACTCGTCCTGCAGGCGCTCGAACAGGTCGGCGTAATAGAGTTCGCGCCGCGAACGCGCGCCATACCAGTAGCTCATCTTGCGCCGCGTACCCTGCGTTTCCAGCAGATCGAGTATCTGCGCGCGCAGCGGCGCCATGCCGGCGCCGCCACCGATGAACACCAGTTCGTCGTCACCGGGATCGACCGCGAAATGACCGTAGGGGCCACGCAGCGTGACCTCGTCACCGGGCTTGAGCGAAAACAGCCAGCTCGACACCACGCCCGGAGGCAGGTCTGCATGGCCGGGCGGCGGCAGGGCGATGCGCACATTGAGCATCACCAGCTGCTGCTCGGCAGGATGATTTGCCATCGAGTAAGCGCGCGTTACCTCGCTGTCGCTGACCGATTTCAGCTGCCACAGATTCTGCTTATCCCAGACATCGCGAAACTCGGGCTCGATATCGAACTCACTGAACTCGACCCGGTGCGGCGGACAGATCACTTCGACGAAGCCGCCGGCACGAAACTCCATGGTTTCAGCCTCGGGCAGGGTCAGCACGATTTCGCGAATCAGCGTGCTGACGTTACGGCTGACCGACACGCGGCAACGCCAGCTGCGAATATCGAAATAGGCTTCGTCAACCTCGATCGCCATCGGCCCGAGCACGCGCAGCTGGCAGGCGAGGCGCGCGCCCTTGTGAACTTGCTGCCGGCCGAGGAGCGCCAGCTCCTGCGGGCCCGCCTCGCCATTGCCCTCCAGCACACGCAGCTTGCACAGGCCGCAGGTGCCCGCGCCGGCACATGCGCTGGGCAGCTGGATACCCGCGCCGTGGCAGACGGAGAGCAGGCGCTCACCGATGCTGGCGGTGACGCTCTTGCGGCCATTGATGTCGATCTTGCATTCGCCCGAGGGCACCAGCAGGCGCCGCGCCGCCAGCACGAACAGCGTCAGCAGAAAAACGAGGCTGCAATAAAACAGGATTCCGAGAATGGCTTCGCGCATCATCCCAACCCGGCAAATGCCATGAAACCGAGCGACATGATCCCGGCGACAATAAAATTGACCCCCAGGCCCTGCAGCCCGTCAGGTATGTCGGCATACTTGAGCCGCTCGCGGATCGCGGCGAACATGACGATCGCAAGCGCCCATCCGAACCCGGAGCCGAAACCGAATACCAGGCTTTCGGCGAAGCCGTAGCTACGCTCGACCATGAACAGGCTACCGCCGAGAATCGCGCAGTTGACCGTGATCAGTGGCAGGAAAATTCCCATCGCGCGATGCAGCCGCGGCAGGTGAAACTCGAGCGTCATCTCGAGCACCTGCACCATCGCCGCGATGACGCCGATAAACGCGATCAGGCGCAGGAAAGACAGGTCGACATCGCCCAGGCCCGCCCACTCCAGCGCCCCGGGGGCGAGCAGCCAGTTGTAGATGAGGTTGTTCACCGGCACGGTCACGGTTTGCACGAACATCATCGCGAGGCCGACGCCGATTGCGGTATCCACGCGCTTCGAAACCGCGAGGAAGGTGCACATGCCGAGAAAGAACGACAACGCGAGATTGTCGAGAAAAATCGACCGCAGCAGCAGTTCCGTCAGCGCGTTCATCGCGATTCCCCGGGTTGATCGCGCAGGCTGAATTCGGGCTTTTCCACTTGCTCGGGGTGCCGGCGGCGGATTAGCCAGATCAGCCCGCCGATGATGAAAAACGCGCTGGGCGGCAACAGCATCAGGTGCAACGGCTCGAAGCCGCCACCCTGGCTGGTGGGGATGAGGATTTGCAGGTTGAACAGGCTACCCTTGCCAAGCAGCTCGCGGATCGCGCCCACCAGCAACAGGATAAATGCATAGCCGAGGCCATTGCCGATACCGTCCAGGGTGCTGGCAACGACACCGTTGTGCATCGCGAATCCCTCAGCGCGACCGAGCACGATACAGTTGGTGATGATCAGGCCGACGAATACCGAGAGACGTTTACTGAGCTCGAAGGCAAAGGCCTGCAGCAGCTGATCGACCACGATGACCAGCGTGGCGATCACCGTGATCTGCACGATGATACGCACCGAGCGCGGGATCTGGTGACGCATCAGGCTGATCAGCGCACCGCCCAGCCCAAGCACGCAGGTTACCACGAAGCCCATCAACAACGCGGTATCGAGCGTGGTCGTCACCGCCAGCGCCGAACAGATACCGAGTATCTGCAAGGTCAACGGATTGTCGTCGATCAATGGGCGCGTCAGGATTCGCCAGTTACTAGTCTGCATATTTCACCTTTTTGCGCAGCGATATGTGCATGGATGTGCAGCGGCCCAGTGCGATGCGGCGTTCCGATCCGACACTTCGGGCAATCGCCGAGCAGGAGAGATGCGCGCTGGCCGCCATCAGGAATGCTCCGCATGCAGGCGCTGCAACAGCATGCCGTAACCAAACTCGCCGAGCCAGAAGCGCAGCATACCGTCGACGCCCTGCATGGTGCGCGTCGCGCCGGATATGCCATCGACCTGGTAGGCTGCATTCTCGTCGTAAGCGCTACCCGCCTTGCGCACCCCGATACGCAGCACACCGTCGGCGTCGAAAGCGCGCAGGTCACGCCACTTCGCCTGCCACTCGTCATCGTCGATGCGTGCGCCGAGACCCGGAGTCTCGCCGTGCTGGTAAAACTTGAGTGCACGCACGGTTTGCGCATCGCCGTCGAGCACCAGCCAGGCACGCAGGGTGGACTGGTAACCGCGTCCCATAACCGGCAGGATGATCAGCTCGATCCGTCCCGCGCCATCGCGCACCAGGTATATCTGCGCGTGGCGCGCGCGTCGTTTGAGCCCTGCCAGGTCCTGCTGCGGTGGGATAGCGACGCCGTCGACCGGCGACGCGGCGGCGCGCTCGGCATCGAAACGCGCGGGATCGATAGTGTCATCGAAGCGACCGCTGTCGAGCTCGACCATGCGCGGCTCGAGCTCATCGATGCGGTAAACCTGGCCGACCGCGGACAGGGCGTCGAGCACCAGCTCCAGCCTGGCAATGCGCTCGGCCTCGAGATTGGCCAGTTGTATCGGACGCAACCCGACCGTCACCACTGATACCAGCAGGCCGCACACAAAGGCGACCAGCAGGGCCAGCGTAAGCGCGCGACGCGGCGTATCCTGGACCACGGTTTCAGACATGGCGCTGACCTCGCTGGCGAATATTGCGAGCGATCACGAGGTGGTCGATCAGCGGCGCCGACAGGCTCACCAGCAGCAGTACCGGGATAACCGCATCCGGATGCACCGGGTTGGCGACGCGTATCACCACCACCAGCGCGGCGATCAAAAACCCCTGGATCCAGCGGCCCGGGTTGGTACAGCAGGAGGCAACCGGATCGCAGGCGATGAACACCGCCGCGAAGACAAAGCTGCCGAGCAGAAAATGCCAGTAAACCGGCATCGCCGCGGCGCTATCGCCCAGGGCAATCGCCAGCGACGCGAACAGCAGCAGCCCGATAAACTGGGCAATCAACAGGCGCCAGGAGATGATGCGCGTCAACAGCAGCAGGGCGGCGCCGAGCGCAATGGCGAGCAGCGAGGTGGTACCGAGCGGCCCCGGAACTGCGCCGATGAACGCCGACCAGGCGTCGATACCGGCCTCATCCAGCGCGGCGGCACCGCCGCGGTAATAAAGCGCGAGAGCGTCGCTGCCCGAATACCCGGAGAGGCCATTCCACAGCGGATGTATTCCACTGGCCGTTGGAAAGCTCACCTGTACCATGACGACGCCGAGCAGCGCCGGGTTGATGAACGACTTGCCTTCGCCGCCAAATATCGCCCTGCCCAGCAAGATCGCGCAACTCATACCGAAGGCGATGTGACTGAACGCGGCCGCGCCCGGTAATAACAGCACGAACAGCAACGCGACCAGCACAAATCCGGGTTCCATGGGTTCGCGTCGCCGGTCCGCTACGATGCGCTCCCAGAATCCTCCGACCAGCAAGGCCAGCAGTAGCATCGGCAGCAGGTGGGCAATACCGGTGACCAGGTAATCGTAGAATCCCGGGTCTTGCGGATTCAGCGCAAGGCTCATTGCGAGCCGGCTGCGAAAATCACCGGCGTCAAATCCGGACAGGCCGGCAAGCCCCCGGTAATACTGGTATCCGCAATTGACGATAGCGGCCAAAGTCACCGGTAACAGGGCCAGCAGCTGAATATTCAGTATGCGTCTGCGCGGGTCAGAAAGGGTTGCAAACATCATCAACGCAATTCCTCGAGCTGATCGAGAACCCGCCGCAACAGCAGCGGATAATCGCTGTTGGAGACGCAGACGGCGGCGAGCGGCGCAACATCCTCTTCCACCAGCTCGAGCGCGCCCAGCTCGCGGGCGCGCTCGACATCGCCAAGCTGCAGCGCGCGCAGCAGCGGCACCGGGTAGATTCCGGGCGGCGCAAATCGCTCCAGCCAGTCTCCGGGGATCAACGCGGAAGTGCCAGCATCGGCGCCGTCGTCGGCGACAGACCTGTTGACCGTCAACTGCCGTTGCCCGGCACGTAAATATCCCGGCACCGCGCCGAGCCTGCGGCCGTAGAGCGCCGACCCGGCAAATATATCCAGCGGTCCGTCGTCGACCTCGCCATCGAGCAGTTCATCGACGGCCGCACCCGGCGTCACCTGCAGGCAGCGCGGCCGTTTCACCGCGTCACCGCCGAGTGAAACGATGCGCTGCAGCCAGGGTCGTCCGTGCACGATCAGGTGTCCGAGCGCGATCGTTTCCTGGTAACCGATATGCCAGACATCCGCGCCGGAGAAGCCGATCGGGCACAATGCCTGGATATGTCGCCCCGGCAGACCGGCCGCTTCTCCGCCGCTGAAAGCCCGGCAAATCGCACCGCTGGCGGCATCGAACGGGGGCCGGTATTCCGGCGCGTGGCACAGGTACAGCGGCGCCTCGCTGATGCGCGAAAGCATGCTTACCGCGGCGCTGAATTCGTCGGCGAAAGCGTCGATGAGCGTCGCTACCGGCGGCGCTTGCGGGGCGGCGTCGATGGCGGTCACCAGGATTGCCGCGGGTTGCGCGTCGGGGTCGGGGATGTTGCCGAAAGGCCGGGTGCGCAGGCTGGCCCAGCTACCGGATTCCAGCAGGAAAGTGCGCTGCGCATCCTGTTGCTGTCCCGGTGCAGTGAATTGCGCCACGCGCTCACTCGCGTCGGCTTCGATTTGCAGTGCGACCAGGCGACGCCCGGCGCCGCGTTCCAGTTTCACGATACGCCCGGCCGCGGGGGCGCTAATCACGATCTGAGGACGGCGCGCATCGCGCATTACCGCCGCACCGGCCGCTACCAGGTCGCCCTGCTCGCACAGCGGTTCGCAGCGCAGGCCACGATAGTCGCTACCGAGCAGGCCTAGCCGGGAAGTATTTCTGCATTCGATGTCGACAAGACTCGGCATATCAACCCAATGGTTTACTCATACAGCGGTCGATTCTACTGGCTGTCAGTCGGCGCAAAACTGATCCACGTCAGTTAGCGCACGTGATTTGCATCAGGATACCCCGCCGCGGCGGTCGAGTAACTCGCGCAGGGCACGAATGTGCTCGGGGCCGGTGCCACAGCAGCCGCCCACGATCTGCACACCGAAATCCCGGATCCAGCCATCGATTTCGGCCGCGTACTGCTCAGGCGAGCTGACTTCTTCGTAACGCCAGTCAGGCAGGATGAGCTTGCCGGTTTCGGCATAGGCAAGCAGCGGGCCGGACCAGTGCCGGCGCAACACCGCGAGCGCCGCGGCGGTATCTTCGACACGGGTATGCATGACGCCGGCGGCGACCCCCCCGAGGGGTTTGAGCCGTTCGACCATCTCGCCGAAATCATGCGCTTCAGTCGTATCGTCGGTATTCTTCCAGCGCAGGCTGCGCACGTCGACACCGTTATCCGCCATCATCGCGCTGAAACCGATCAGCACCGGCAACCCCGTGGACACCGCGGCGCGGATCACCATGCTGGCGTTTTCCACGTCGCGCATCATCTCGGCAATGATCAGATCGACGCCCGCACTCGCCAGGCTTTCGGCCAGTTCCTGGTAACTGGATTCGACCTGGCCGTCGATCGCGACCTCGCGATGGCTGGTCAACGGCGGCATGCTCGACATCGACCCGGCGATCAGCACCGGCTCCTCAGCTACCGCGTCGCGCGCCTGCTGCGCGAGCTGCACCGATTTCAAATTCAGCATCTTGGACTCGTGGCCTAGATTGATACTTTCCAGCACGTGCCTGGCGGTCGAGTAGGTATTGGCAGTGATGATCTGCGCGCCGGCGCGGATATAGTCTTCGTGCACCTGGCGTACTTCGTCGGGATTGGTTTTGGTCGCGAGCCCACTCCAGACATTCTTGTCGAGGGCAACGCCACGACGCCTGATCTCGGTGCTTACACCGCCATCGAGGAGCAATATTTCACCCGCCTGCAGGCGTTCGACAAGGCTTTTCATGGTTAGATCGTCAGCAGCAAAACACGCCCGAAGTGTACCAGAGAACCAGCGCCGGGCTCGACAAATTAGCGGGGATTGCGCTACCTTCTAATCCTATTACCGGATAACGGTCAGATGAGCTCCGCTACCTGATATGACAAGATTTTCGCTGGCACTGCTGGCCTGCCTGCTGCAGGCCTGTGCGAGTTCGCCCCCGGTGACCGCGCTGCCGCCCTTCGTCGAACAGCAGCGCATCGCCGATCTGCAGCTGGCGATCCTGGCGCTGGACGACAGCGTCGATCGCAGCGAAGCGCATCGTGCCGCCACCATCGCCATCGAGTACCCGCTGCAGCTGGCGCGCGAGTATGACGTCACCGATCCACCCCTGGTGCACAACATGAAGGTCAACCTCGGCGTCAAACCCCGTGGCCTGTGCATCGACTGGACCGCCGACCTGCTTGCACGCCTGCGCGAGGAGCGCTTTTACAGCCTCGACCTGCACTGGGGCATCGCCAATTACGAGAACGCATTTCGGCTAGAGCACAGCACCGTGATCATCAGCGCGCGCGATCAGGGCCTGCAACAGGGGCTGGTGCTCGACCCCTGGCGCCATTCGGGTCAGCTGTTTTGGGCAAAAACCAGCGAAGACCCGGCCTACCGGTGGTATCCGCAGGCCGACATTCACGCGCAGAAGCGCGAACGCAAGGCGGAGTCGCAGGAGCGCTAGCCATGCCACCGATCACGTCACCGCAACCGCCTTTCCGCGTATGACCCACCGTATAGGTCTGCTCAGTGACGTCCATTCGAGCCCCGTCGAACTCGCCGAGGCATTGCGCATCTTCGCCGACCAGGGGGTGGACGAGATCATCTGCGCGGGTGATATCGCCGGCTACTACGAACCCCTGCTACCGACCATTCGTCTGCTGGCCGGGTCGAACTGCAGGGCTATTGTCGGCAATCACGACAAGGACTGGCTGGAACAAAATGTCGGCACGGGCGATGCCGAGATACGCGCCTATTTGCAACGGCTGCCCGAGACGCTGGAGCTGGAAATCGAGGGCAAGCGCCTTTTCGTGGTGCACGCCAACCCGCCGAGCGAGCAGCATGGCGGTATCAAGCTGCGCAATCGCGACGGTGAGCTGGTCGACGAGCGCAAACAGGAGTGGAGCGAGCGGCTGGCGGACTTCGACTACGACGTGCTGATCGTCGGTCACACCCACCAGGTTTACGCCGAGCGATTGGGCCGGCCGCTGGTGATCAACCCGGGCAGCGTGCCGTTCAACCACAGCTGCATGATCCTGTCGCTACCCGACCTCGAAGTCAGCAGCTTCGCCCTCGGTGGCCGCGACATTTCCTTTTGCTGGAATTTCGGCATGCTGCGCCGCTGACCCGTGGAAACCTCCGCCATAATACTCCAGGTGGCGGTCATCCTGATGGCCGCGCGCGTCATGGGTGAACTGGCCGTCTACCTGCGCGTACCCGCGGTGATCGGTGAAATTCTCGCCGGTATCATACTCGGCCCGACCTTGCTGGGATTCGCCGAGGCCGGTGGCCTGATCCAGATACTCGCCGAAATCGGCATCATCCTGCTGTTGTTCCAGGTCGGTCTCGACACCGATGTCGGCGAACTGGCGAAGGCGGGCCGCAAGTCGGTCATCGTCGCCATTACCGGCTTCATCCTGCCTTTTGGCAGCTGCTTTGCGCTCAGCTACTACCTCTTCTCCCTCGATTTCCTGGTTTCATGCATGATTGCCGGAACCATGACGGCCACCAGCATCGGCATTACCATGCGCACCCTGTCAGACCTCGGGCGGGGGCAGAGTCGCGAGGGTCGCATCATTCTCGGCGCCGCGGTACTGGACGACATCATGGGCGTACTGTTACTGGCCATACTCTACGACTTCGTCACCACTGGCGGCTTCGATCCCGCGGGGACCGCGCGCATCCTGCTGTTCATGTCCGTCTTCTTCATGATCGCGCCGGCCATGGCCAAGTCGATCAGTTACGTCATTCATCGCTGGGAATCGTTCAGCGAAATCCCGGGTATCGTGCCGACATCGATCGTATCGCTGGTGCTGTTTCTCGCCTGGCTATCGCACGCCATCGGCATCCCCGAACTGCTCGGTGGTTTTGCCACCGGCCTTGCGCTGTCGCGCCGCTTCTTCCTGCCGTTCGGCGTCGCGCTCAAGGCCAATCCGGAATTTTCCCACCACGTCAGCGAACAGATGAAACCGATCATCAACCTGTTCACGCCGATATTTTTTGCCGTGGTGGGTCTTTCACTGGACCTGAGCTCGCTACACTGGGAATCGACGTTCTTCTGGGTATTCTCGATTTCGCTGGTTGCGGTCGCCATCCTGTCCAAGGCAGCCGGCGCGATGCTGATACGCGAACCTTTTGTGCGGCGGGTCGCCATCGGCATTTCGATGGTGCCGCGCGGCGAGGTCGGGTTGATCTTTGCCCAGCTCGGTCTGCTCACCGATCTGTTCGATGCGGAAATCTACACCACCGTGGTGCTGGTAGTCGCCTACACCACGCTATTTACGCCATTCTGGCTACGACTTTTCTACCAGCGTTACGGTCGCATGCTCGACGCCTGAAGCCAGCCGTTGATCCGCGCCAGCGATCGCTGCGTACTAAACGCCATGAATCCATCCTCGCGCTCACACTAGCATGACAGCCCATCCGCAAACCGTTATCGTCGCCGGCGCCAGCGGCGGTCTCGGTTCGGCGCTGGTCGATACCCTGCTGGAGCGATTTCCAGACGCGCAGGTTTTCGCCAGTTATTACCGCTCACGAGATCATCGCGAGCACGAGCGCCTGCACTGGCATGCGCTCGACCTGCGCGACGCCGGCGCCATCGAGCAATGGTCTGAATCCTTCACGCGCGTCGACTGGATCGTCAATGCCGCGGGATACCTGCACGGCAGCCACGGCGGGCCGGAGAAGAGCATCCGCGCCGTCGACAGCGATTTCCTGCTGGAGAATATCCGTATCAATACCCTGCCTAGCCTGCTGCTGGCGAAGCACTTCGGCGCGGCGCTGAAACAGAGCCCGGCGCCACTGCTGGCGACGATTTCGGCAAAGGTTGGCAGCATAGAGGATAACCGCCTCGGCGGATGGTACAGTTATCGCATTTCCAAGGCAGCCCTGAACATGGCACTGAAGACGCTCAGCATCGAGTGGCGCCACAGCCATCCACGCGGTTGCGTTGCGGCGCTGCATCCCGGCACCAACGACACCGCGCTGTCGCGACCATTCCAATCGAACGTGGCCGCCGAAGACCTGTTCGAACCGAACTACACGGCCAACATGTTCGTGGATTTGCTGGCGCGGCTCGAACCCGCCGACAGCGGCCGCTTCTGGACCTGGGACGGCGATATCCTGCCCTGGTAACTAAACTTGAGGAGACACCCATGACACTGACCCGACTTTCCATTGCGGCGGCACTGCTGCTGTTAGCTTCAAATGCAGCCGCCAGCTGCGCCTCGCTGCTCGACTTCGAAGCGCAGAAGTTGCGCTCCACACAAAAGGTCAATTTTTGCGAGGAGTTCGAAGGCAAGCTGCTGCTGGTGGTCAACACCGCCAGCAACTGTGGGTTCACGCCGCAGTTCGAAGGCCTCGAAGCGCTTTACCGCAAGTATCGCGACCAGGGTCTCGAGATCGTCGGCTTTCCGTCAAACGATTTTTTCCAGGAAGCCAGCAGCGAAGCGAAAACCGCCGAGGTCTGCTACATCAACTACGGCGTGACCTTCACCATGCTGACGCCGAGTTCGGTGCGTGGCAGCGAAGCCAACCCGCTGTTCCGCGAGCTGGCACAGCGCAGCGGCAGCGCACCCAGCTGGAATTTCAACAAATATCTGATTGCGCGCGACGGCCAGAACGTGAGCCATTTCGGTTCCATGGTCAAACCCCTGGATAGCGAACTCGAATCAGCCATCGCCCAGGCACTGGCGCGCTGAATGTCGGCCGCGAGCGCACAGTTCGTCACCCGCTTTCTGGGCGTCGCCGGCCTCGTTCCGTTCGTGCTGCCCGCGCTGCTGGTCGCTTCAGGCGCGGAACTGGCGGTGCTTTCAGCCCGAATCGCCGCCGGCTATGCGCTGGCCATCATCTGCTTCCTCGCGGGAAGCTGGTGGGGCATGGCGCAGCCTTCGGGCATTCGCGCCACGCTGATACTGAGCAACCTCTACCTGTTACTGGCGCTCACTCTCTATCTGTTTGCGAGCGAGTGGTGGCCACTGGCCGCCATGCTGCTACTGCTGGGCGCCTGGGCCTGTGAGCAGAGCAAGTTCCTTTTCCCCGCCTTTCCGCCGGCTTACCGCCAGCTGCGGACTCTGCTGACCCTGTGCGCCGCGGCTTCGATGGGCGTCATTCAGTTCGCAGGCTAGCCGCTGTCATCGCCTGCCCGCTGTGGCGGTGATCCGATGACAGCGGCTGCGCGTACTAATTGCTGTCACCACCAACCAGTTACGACGATGAAACCTGCATCCAGTGTTCACAGCCTGAGAAAATCCGCGCGCATCAGCGCCGCCACGATCCACATCAGCAACCTGCGCCTGCGCACCTACATCGGATTCAATCCGGAAGAGAAAACCAAGCAGCAGGACATTATCGTCAACGCGAGTATCCGCTACCGCGCGGACCAGACCTTTATCAGCGACGACGCCGCGGACGCGCTGAACTACAAGAGCATCACCAAGAAGATGATTCACCACATCGAAAACGGCCGCTTTCACTTGCTGGAAAAGCTGACCGCCGACCTGCTGGCGATTGCGACCGAATCGGAACAGGTGAGCCATGCCGAAGTGCGCGTGGACAAGCCGCACGCGCTGCGCTTCGCCGACTCCGTTTCGGTCACGCTGAGCGCTGAGCGCTAGCACTCCGATGCGCAACACGGACGACACAGCGCCGATCGTCATCACCGGGGGCGCGCAGCGCCTGGGCCTGGCAATCGCCGAAGCGCTCAATGAGCAGGGTCACGCGGTGGTGATTACCTACCGCCGCGAACGACCGTTGCTGGAAAAATTACGCCAGGCCGGTATCGAAACCATCCGCGCCGATTTCGATGACGCGGACGGCCCGCGCCGCCTGGCGCGTGAACTTCGCCGCCGCTACCGCTCGCTGCGCGCGCTCATTCACAATGCCTCGCAGTGGCAGGCCGAGAGCCCTGACGTGGATGCCAGCCTGGTCCTGCAGCGCATGCTCAGCGTGCACGTGGGCGCACCCTACCTGCTCAACCTGGAATGCGGCGAACTGCTCCACCGTTACGGCGAGCAGCACGGCTTCGCCGACATCGTCCACATGAGTGACTATGTCGCCACCAGCGGCAGCAGCAAGCACATCGCCTATGCCGCGAGCAAGGCCGCGCTCGACAACCTGACCCTGTCTTTCGCCAGCAAGTTCGCACCGAAGGTCAAGGTCAACAGCATTGCGCCGGCGCTGCTGATGTTCAATGCGGGCGACGACGATGTCTATCGGCAAAAGGCGCTGAAGAAATCCCTGCTCGGCATCGTTCCGGGTGAAGAGGAAGGCGTGGCCGCAATCCAGTACCTGCTGCAGAGTCGCTACCTGACCGGTAAAACCATTGCCCTAGACGGCGGACGCCATCTTGCCCGCGCCGGTTGACGGCGCCCGAATTCATCCAGCATCAAACCAGAAACCAACCGTAGGAATAGCCATGAATACCAACCTTGCTCACCGGGCCTCTGACATCCCATCTCCGTATTCATTCGAAGCCAACCTGGTGCGCCAGGCGCTGATCGAACGCGGCCTGGAGACGCCGTTGCTGCCCCATCAATTCGAGCGCGAGGAAAAATACCAGCGTATCCGCAAATCCTTTGCCGACATCGCGCGCACGCTGGGCCTCGATCTCTCCGACGACAGCCTCAGCGAGACTCCGCATCGCATCGCCAAGATGTACGTCGACGAAATCTTCAGCGGGCTCGACTATCTCAACTTTCCCAAGATCACCGTGATCGACAACAAGATGGGCGTCGAGGAGATGGTCAAGGTCAGTGACATCAGCCTGACCAGCACCTGCGAACACCACTTCGTGACCATCGACGGCACTGCCCGCGTGGCCTACATCCCGCAGGACAAAATCATCGGCCTGTCGAAGATCAATCGCATCGTGCGCTTCTTCGCACAACGTCCGCAGGTCCAGGAAAGGCTCACGCAACAGGTTCTGGTGGCGCTGCAGACTCTGCTGCAAACCGACGATGTCGCGGTCAGCATCGAGGCGATTCACTACTGCGTCAAATCGCGCGGCGTGATGGATTCGAATTCGCGCACCCAGACCACGGCGCTCGGCGGTATTTTCAAATCGAAACACAAGACGCGCGCCGAATTCCTCGCATGACCGCGATGCAGTCACCCACTGTCGATCAGAGCGAGGTCGCTTACTACACCCGCATGGCGCAACAGTGGTGGGACGAGCAGGGCAAATTCTGGCCGCTGCACCGCCTCAACCGCCTGCGCGTGAACTATTTGCGCGCGGCGATCTGCAACCACTTCGGTCGCGCCGACAGCGGCGACAAACCGCTCGAGGGTCTCAGCGTACTGGACATCGGCTGCGGCGGCGGAATACTGGCGGAATCCATGGCGTTACTCGGCGCCAGCGTGCACGGCATAGACGTCGTCGAGCGCAACATCCACATCGCCAGCCAGCACGCCGCCCAATCCGGGCTCGCTATCGAATACGAATACGCGAGTGTCGAAACGCTCGTCGGACGCGCCCGGCGCTACGACGTGCTGCTCAACATGGAAGTGGTGGAACACGTCGCCGCGCTGCCCCACTTCCTGTCGCACTGCACACAGCTGGTCAAGCCCGAGGGCATTCTTTTCATCGCGACCATCAACCGCAACCTGCTGTCCTGGTTCGTCGCCATCGTTGGCGCAGAGTACGTCCTGCGCTGGTTGCCAACAGGCACCCACCGCTGGAGCAAGTTCGTCAAGCCACGAGAATTAGAATTGCTGCTGGCCCGCGACGGGATGAGCGTCAATGCCTCTGCCGGGGTGAGCGTCAACCCGTTCACACGCCGCTTCAGCCTGACCCCGCGCCTCTGGGTCAACTACATGTTGTCCGCCACGGCTCGTCAACGCTGACACCAGCCCGGAGCCTCTGCCTCGTCATTTTTCTGATGCGCCTATGGGGACCCCGGGCGGCATAATCTTTGTCGTTTAAACGGCGCGTGGCTCGTGCGACAATCGCAGTCCAATCCAGGCAACGATAAACCGGTAAACCCCATGCCCAGACCGAGCCGTCCCCAGTTCGACCCGGCCGATGACCTGACGACGGCGGTGAACATCGATCTGAATTCGGCGCTTGCAGATCTGCAGCGACAGCGCACCGCATCGCCGATTATCCGTCCGTCGAAAGCCGCGGACGTGGAAAAGCTCATCGACCAGAGCTATCCGCACGGCGGCGACAGTCTCGAACAGCTGGTGCGGCAGATCAGCAACGCAACCGAGCGCTACCCGCGACGCAATACCCATCCCGGATTCTTCGGCTGGGTAGCGCCGTCGGGTTTACCCAGCGACCCGCTGGCGCACGCCATGGTCAGCGTGCTGAATGAAAACGTGGGCGGCTACTGGTCATCGCCGGTGGGCACCACCATCGAAAAAACGGTGATTCGCTGGCTTGCCGACCTGGTGGAATTCCCGCAGCAGTCGCAGGGCGTGTTCATGAGCGGCGGGTCGATGGCCAACATGTGCGGCATCGCCAGCGCCTGTGCGCGGCGTTTCGGTGCCGAATTCAGGAGCCGCGGACTGGCGGCTTTCAGTGGCAGCAGCGCGCCGGTGATCATCTGTTCGCAGGCTGCACACTTTTCGATTCGCCGCGCGGCGGTGATGCTCGGGATCGGCACCGACAACATCGTCAGCGTCGCAACCGACGAACAGTTCAGGATGCGCCTCGACGCGCTCGACGCCGCGATCGCCGAACATGACAACATCATCTGCGTGGTGGCGAGTGCCGGAACGACCAATACCGGCGCCATCGATCCGCTGGTGGAAATCGCCGATACCTGTGCCCCCCAGGGCATCTGGCTGCACGTCGACGCCGCCTACGGCGCCGGTGGCCTGATGTCGGCCGAACTCAGGCCGCGTTACCGCGGCATCGAACGCGCCGACTCGGTAGTGATGGACATGCACAAGTGGTTTTTCCAGTCGCTGGCGGGCAGCCTGTTGCTGTACCGCGATCCCGCCTGGGCCCGCCAGCTGTTTACCGAGAGTTCCGACTACCTGCGCATGGGCGAAGACGATTCGCCGGAACAGTTCGCTTTCTTCAGCCTTTCGCCCGAACTGTCGCGGCGCTTCCGCGCGCTGCCATTTTACCTGTCGATGCGCCACTACGGCATCGATCGGTTAGGCCGCAACGCGCTGCACAACGTGCGTTGCGCCGAGTATCTCGCCGAACTGGTGCGCGTCGAACCCGACCTCGAGATGGTGGCCGCGCCGCAATTGTCGATCCTGTGTTTTCGCTACCGACCCGATGGCCTGGACGCCGCCGAGGTCGATCGACTGAACGTCGAAATTCGCGATCGTATCCAGTTGCAGGGCGATTACCTGATTTCGCCAACCAGGGTGGATGGGCGACCGGTATTGCGCCTGTGCATCATCAATCACGCGACCCGCGCCGAACATGTGGAAGGCTTGCTTGACAGCATACTCGCTATCGGTCGCGAGCTGACAGCGGGGTGAGTATTCCCTTGCCCCTGCCGGTCCTGTCGACAGCGCGCGGCGACACGTGAAGAGCCTGTTCCAGCATCCCAGCGGGGATCGACCGCTAGCCGCCCTGCTGCTGCTGCTCACCGGCGTGTTTGCGCTGGCCTTCCAGGATTCGCTGGTCAAGCTGATGTCGTCGCAGACTTCTTTCTGGCAATTCCAGACGCTGCGCTCGCTGGGCAACCTGAGCATCGTGGTGGTGCTGGCGCTCACCAGCGGCGGCATCGGCCTGGTGCTGCCGCGTAACTGGCGCGCGGTCTACCTGCGCGCCGCCTTCCTCGCGGTCTGCATGTTTTTCTTTTTCGCCGGCGCCCCCTACCTCACGGTGGCGCAGATGGCCGCCGGGCTCTACACCTATCCGCTGTTCGTATCGCTACTGGCCGGGCCGGTACTGGGCGAGAGCGTCGGCCCCTGGCGCATCTCCGCACTGCTGATCGGGGCGCTCGGCGCCGCCTTTATCCTGAGCCCCTGGGATGCCGATTTTTCGCCCGTGCAGGTGTTACCGATCCTCGCCGGTTTTTTCTACGGGCTCAATATTCTCACCATCCGCAAGGCCTGCCGCAGCGAGAGCCCGCTGGCGCTGGCCGCCGCCGCGGGCCTCACTTTTATTATCATCGGGGTGACCGGAATAACGTTGCTGTCGTTATTCCCGCTGTCCAGCGAGCTGCAGCGCAGCATGCCCTTCGTGGCAATCGGCTGGCCCGAACTGACCCTGCTGATCGCGGGTTTCGCTGTTTTCGCGTCGCTGCTGAATCTGACCGGAAACATCTGCCTGAGCCGCGCCTACCAGACCGCCGACGCCAGCTGGCTGGCGCCGATGGATTTCAGCTACCTGGTGTTCGCGGCCCTGTGGAGCAAGATTATTTTTGACCAGTGGCCGACCCGGTCGGCTATCGTCGGCATGACCCTGATCGGTACTGCCGGCGTCATCACCGCGTGGCGCGAGCGGGCTGTCGCCAATCGCAAACGCCAGTCACTGTGATGCTATTCGTGATCGGTCATCGAGCGCAGATAGATCACCAGCTGCCAGATCTCTTCATCGTTGAGATAGTCGAACGACGGCATCGCCGTTCCCGGTGAGCCGTTCTTGATGATCCAGTGCAACTGCCCGTCCGGAATGCCGTCGATGGTGGCGGCGCAGGCAAAATTGCGTGGAGGAGGGTCGAACTGACCAGACAACTGCCCACGGCCGTCACCGTCCTTCCCGTGGCAAACCACGCAACTCGGATTCGACAGGTCTTCGTAGAGTTCTTTTCCGGCGCGACGACTGCTGCGGTTGGCCTTCAGCGGGTTGACGCGGTTGTACAGTTCCGGCGGCGCCTTACCGGTGAAACGGGGCTGCGGGCACTCCTTGTTGGCGGGCGAGTGGTGGGCGGCGAGGCCGATCATCGCAGGCGTCGCAAGAGCCAGGAACAGCAACGCTGCCAGTGTTTGAAAATAACGGCGGCGCAGGGGCCTTGCGATGTACCACATCCGTTTCGATCCTCTAAATTGCAAACTTATACATTAGCGGCAGCGAGCAGCTACAAATTGATTTGCATCAGTTGGCGGTCAACAGCCGGCGCAACTAGTTCACATTGTCGCGTCGGCAAACATCCAGTGTCCGGGTTGACGCGTATTCTACTGGTAAACAGCAAATCGCGACGCCTGTGGCCTGCACATCGATGAAACTGCGCACACTACTTAAACCCTGCCTGCTACTGGTAACCGCCCTGTTGAGCGGCGCGTGCCAGGTACATTATGCCGGGCAGACCCTCGCTTCGCCGTCGCCGCCAAAACTGAACATGCGTTATTCGCTGGAGAGCGAAGTGCGCGATATAGTCTACACCGAGGCCGGCTGGCCACAAGCCCTGCGCGCCGACCTGTACCTGCCGCGCCGCGACGACCTGATGCCCGTGGTGCTGACAATCCACGGCGGCGGCTGGGCCAACCGTGATCGCGCCGACATGGGCGACATCAGTCAGCAGCTTGCCGAGCACGGTTACGCGGTGCTCAACGTGGACTATCGCTTCGCGCCCCGTTATACCTTCCCCGCGCAACTCGACGACCTGCACCAGGCGCTGCGCTGGATAGTGGCGAATGCAGAACGCTACCGTTTCGACCTGGACCGCATCAATGCCTGGGGTTACTCGTCCGGAGCCCACCTGGCGGCGTTACTGGGCAGCTTCGACCGCAGCGCGGCAGCGCCCGCGGTGCGTAAACTTCCGCGTCTGCGCGCGATTGTTGCCGGCGGTATCCCCGCGGACCTGCGCAAGTACGACGATAGCCCGGTCGTGGAGCGCTTCCTCGGCGGCAAGGCCGATCAGATTCCGCAACGCTACGCCGAAGCCTCACCCGTATACCACGTGTCCGCCGACGATCCGCCGGTATTTCTGTACCACGGCAAGCTCGACCTGCTGGTCACCCTCGATCAGCCCGAGGATTACTACGCCACCTTGCTCGCCAACGGTGTCGAAGCCGAGTTATACCTGCACAGCTGGCGCGGCCACGCCACCATGTTCCTGTTCGGAAGCGATGCCGAAACCCGTGCCATCGACTTCCTGGAGCGCACCAACGCCGTCGGCTGAACCCGCTCGCGCGCAGGAAGGCGGCGGCTTTATTTGATATTCATCATGCCAGGCCACCGATAGGCTGGTATAGTCCGCCGAATAATAATTCGCGAACAGACGTAGATGCACCCACTGAAGGCAGTCTGGTCGGCGCTGTTCGATAGTTTGCGCGATCTGCTTCCCATCATCCTTGTGATCGGCTTTTTCCAGTTGGCCGTGTTGCAGCAGCCGATACCCAATTTCGGCGAAATAGTCCTCGGCATCGTGTTTGTCGTTATCGGCCTGACCCTGTTCGTGCAGGGATTGAATATGGGCCTGTTCCCGATCGGCGAAAGCATGGCCTATGCCTTCGCCAGCAAGGGTAATCTCTTCTGGCTGCTGTGTTTTGCCTTCGCGCTCGGCTTTGGTACTACCATCGCCGAACCCGCGCTCATCGCGGTCGCCGAGGAAGCCGCCTTCGTCGCCGCCACCGGCGGCATGATTGCGGACACCGCACAATCCCGCGAATCCTACGCCGAGGGTTTGCGTTATACCGTCGCCATCTCGGTTGGCATCGCCATCGTCATCGGAGTATTTCGCATCATCAAGGGCTGGCCGATTCAATACCTGATCGTCCTCGGCTACACCGGCGTCGTCATTATGACCGTGTTTGCACCGGATGAAATTATCGGCATCGCCTACGATTCCGGAGGTGTCACCACCTCCACCATAACGGTGCCGCTGGTTACCGCACTCGGCGTCGGTCTTGCCAGTTCGATCAAGGGCCGCAATCCGATGGTCGATGGCTTCGGCCTGATCGCCTTCGCCTCGCTGACACCGATGATATTCGTCATGGGTTACGGCATGCTGGTGTGAACTCGCCATGATGCATGTATTCATCGACCTGTTTTACGTCATCGTCGACACCGTGTGGGACGTGTTACCGATCGTCACGATCATTTTCGGCTTCCAGTTTCTCATTCTGCGCAAGCCTGTTCCCAACCTGAAAAGAATTATCGTCGGCTTCGTGCTGGTGCTGCTGGGGCTGGGCTTTTTCCTCGAAGGCCTGCAGGCGGCACTGTTTCCGCTGGGCCGACTGATGGCATATCAGCTGACCGACCCCAGTTTTATCGCCGGCAGCGACATCCTTCGTAAATTACAGTGGTGGGACTACTACTGGGTTTACCTGTTTGCTTTCTGTATCGGCTTTGCCACGACGATTGCCGAGCCGTCACTGCTGGCGGTGGCAATCAAGGCGAACCAGGTATCCGCCGGCGCCATCGGCACCTGGGGCCTGCGTATCGCTGTAGCTCTCGGCGTGGCGATCGGCATCGCGCTCGGCGTGTTCCGTATCATTACCGGAACGCCGCTCTACTGGTACATCATCAGCGGCTATGTCTTCGTGCTGGTACAGACGATGTTTGCACCACGCCTGATCATCGCCCTCGCCTACGATTCGGGCGGCGTCACCACTTCCACGGTAACCGTGCCGCTGGTGGCGGCGCTTGGCCTCGGCCTGGCCGGTACCGTGCCCGGGCGCAACCCACTGCTCGACGGTTTCGGCCTGATTGCTTTCGCCAGCCTGTTTCCAATCATGTCGGTGCTCGGCTATGCCCAGCTTTCGCAATGGAGCAACTGGCGCAACAAGCTTTCGGCAGGCCGGCAGGCCTCAATCACCAATAAACCAACCCAGTGAGAAAACACCATGCATTTTAAACTCATCATCGCCCTGACCGAGGATTCGATCACCGATAAAATCGTCGACGCCGCGCGCACCCGGGGGGCGACCGGATCAACCGTAATTTCCAGCGCACGCGGTGAAGGTCTCGAAGCCGCCAAGAGTTTTCTCGGCCTGAACCTGGCAACCCAGCGTGACGTAATCCTGTTGCTGGTCGAGGAACACATGTCGCGCGAGATACTCGAAACCATCGAACAGACCGGGGCGTTCGAAGATAATCCCGGCTCCGGCATCGCCTTCAGCATCGATGTCGAGGATGCCGTGGGCGTATCGCACCAGGTGCTCCAGTTATCCGAACGAGTCGAGGAGGAGATATGAGCAGCAAAACCATCATCCGCGTCTGCGACGTCATGACACCGGACTTCGACCTGGTCGACGGCATGGATACCGTGGCCGACGTGTTACGCAAATCGCAGCATCCCGAATCCAAGTGCTTTATCGTCGATACCCGTGACGAAAACGACGAATATGGAATCGTGCTGTTGTCGGACATCGCCAAGCAGGTGCTGGCCAAAAACAGGGCGCCGGAACGCGTCAACATCTACGAGATCATGTCCAAGCCGGTGATCAGCGTCGATCCGCGCATGGATATTCGTTACTGCGCGCGGCTGTTCGAAAATTTCGGCCTGGGGCGCGTGCCGGTAATCGAAAACGGCAAGGTGATCGGTATCGTCGGCTATACCGACATCGTGCTGCACGGCATTCGCGATCAACTACTGTGAAGCGAACGGCGTCACGCTGAGCCCGCTGGCGGCGAAGTTGGCTGATTTCCGCCACAGCAGCGTTTGAACTTGACGCCACTGCCGCAGGGACAGGACTGGTTCCGACCGGGTTTCCACGGCGAGATGGATGCCGGCAACTGTTCGCCACGGGTGTAGAGCCAACGTCCCTGCTGGCAGATGAACTCGCTGCGCTCGCGCATCGCCGAGACTTCCCCAGACAGAATTAGCGTGGCTTCGAATTCGACCCAGGCCCGCTGCGCCTGCTGCTCACTGGCAATTATTTCGAGGCCAATCCAGCGGATGCCGGGATCGAGCTGCAGCTCGCGCGGCCTGAAATCGGCGTGCCAGGTTGCCAGCAGGTAAGCCACGTCACCGAGCGCGAAGGCGCAGTATCGCGAACGCATCAGCAAGCTGGCATTTTCAGGCAGGCTCCGATGTGATATAAAACGTTCGCAACAGCGGTCAAAGGTTTGACCGGAATGACAGGGACAGTTCATAAACAACCGTAAAATGGATGACTATATCACCATGTCCGAACCACCAGTATCCAGGGCACTGGAAGTTTTACAAAGGCGCTTTGGCTACCCTCGATTTCGCTTTCAGCAGCAACAGATCATCGACAGCCTGATCGCCGGGCGCGACGCGCTGGTGCTGATGCCGACCGGCGGCGGGAAATCGCTGTGCTACCAGATACCCGCGCTGCTGCGCGACGGTGTCGGCATCGTCATTTCGCCGCTGATTGCACTGATGCAGGACCAGGTCGATGCGCTCGCGCAAAACGGTATCAGCGCGGCTTTCCTCAATTCGACGCAAACCCGGCAACAGCAGCAGGCGACGCGCCAGCAAATGCGCGACGGTGCCATCGATTTGCTCTACGTCGCCCCGGAACGCGCGCTCACCGAGGATTTTCTGCAGCTGCTGGGCGAGTGTCCCCTCGCGCTGTTCGCCATCGACGAAGCGCACTGCGTATCGCAATGGGGTCACGACTTCAGGCCCGACTACCAGAACCTGCGTCATTTACACGAGCATTTTCCGAACGTGCCGCGCATAGCGCTGACGGCGACCGCCGACCGGCGCACGCTCGGCGAAATCGAAACCCAGCTGCAGCTGCAGGGCGCCGAGCGCTTCGTGCACAGTTTCGACCGCCCCAACATTTTCTACCGCATCACCCAGGGCGATAACGGGCGTCAGCGAATGTGGGAATTCATCCAGCAAAACCACCCCACAGACGCCGGCATCGTCTATTGCCTGTCGCGTAAGAAGGTCGAGGAAACCGCGCAGTGGCTGAGCCAGCAAGGCCGCCATGCGCTGCCCTATCACGCCGGGCTCGACAAGGACGTGCGCGCCGCGCATCAGCGCACTTTTCTGCAGCAGGAAGGCGTCATCATCGTCGCCACCATCGCCTTCGGCATGGGCATCGACAAGCCCGACGTGCGCTTCGTCGCGCACCTGAATCTGCCCAAGAACATAGAATCCTACTACCAGGAGACGGGGCGCGCCGGGCGCGACGGCGAACCCGCCAACGCGTGGATGACCTATGGCATGCAGGACATCATCAACCTGCGCCAGATGATGGCGCAAAGCGATGCCGACGAACAGTTCAAGCGCGTGCTGCACCACAAGATGGAAGCGATGCTGGGATTTTGCGAGCAGTGCGGTTGCCGCCGCCAGACGCTGCTCGGCTACTTTGACGAAATCCTCGTCGAGCCCTGTGGCCACTGCGACAACTGCGTCGATCCGCCGCCCACCTGGGATGCCACCGAGGCCGCGCGCATGGCGCTTTCCTGTGTCTATCGCACCGGTCAGCGCTTCGGCGTAAACTACGTCATCGATGTACTGATGGGCAATGCGCGCGATCGCATCGTGCAGAATCGCCACGATCAACTGAGCACCTTCGGCATAGGCGACCTCGACAGCAACGAGTGGCGCAGCCTGTTTCGCCAGTTGATCGCGCTGGGGTACCTGTATGCCGATGTCGACAACTACGGCGCGTTGAAGATGAACCCCGCCTGCAAGCCATTGCTGAACGGCACGCTAACGCTGCAACTGCGGCAGTTCGTCAAACAGCGTAAGGCCGGTAAATCCCCCGCGGGGAAACTCAGGGTAACCCTGCAGGCCGCCGACACACCCCTGTTCGACGCGCTGCGCCTGCACCGCAGTGAGCTGGCGCAGCAGCAATCGGTGCCGCCCTACGTGATCCTGCACGACAAGACCCTGCACGCAATTTGCGAGCATCACCCGACGAGTAGCGAGCAATTGGCCGAAATCCCGGGCATCGGCGCGCGCAAGCTGGAGCTTTACGGTGACGATCTGATTCGCATCGTCCAGCAACACCAGGAGCTGGCGAACAGTGACGAGAGCATGGAAAACCGTTAACCTTGCGCCTGCCGCGGGCAAAGGCCCGCCACACTAACTTAATATGCGCGCGGAGCAAAGATATCGTGACTGCCACCTTCAATGCCGTCGATACCCTGATTATCAAGGATGATTTCTACCCCAATCCGGACGAGGTGCGCGCGCTGGCGCTCGGCAAGACCTATGCGGAGCCTCAGGCAGGCACGCCGCAACTTGCGAAAACCGCGATCTGCAACGAATCCGAATCTAAGGCCATGTATGAACGCCTGACGCCATTGTTGCCGCAGATCAAAGGTAACCCGGTCGTCGGTGTCAATATCCTGTTTCGCTACACCCTCGCCAATGCGCAAAAAAAGCTCTTTTGCCACGTCGATGGATGTTCGGGCGCGGGCATCGTCTACCTGAGCAAGCCCGAGGAGTGCGCGGGCGGCACCACCATCTACCGGCACAAGCCTACCGGCGATGAAATCTACAACAAACGAAACCGGCACCTGTACGAGTTTCGCGACCCCGGGCAATGGGAAGTCATCGAGGAAGTGGAAATGGTTTACAACCGGCTGGTGATGTACCCGGGGCAATTGTTTCATGCCATCACGCCGGTGTTCTTCGGCGATCGCATCGACAACGCGCGCCTGACGCAAAATGTGTTCGTTTACCGCAAGCGCGACCGCGAACTGAGGTAGCCCTGAACTACTGATGTCATCCCCGCGAAAGCGGGGATCTTATCGTCGAGCCAACTCACCGAGATCCCGGCCCGCGCAGGGATGAAGTGCCTTTGTAGTCATTCCCGCCTGCGCGGGAATGACGGTATTTAATCAGTGCGCTTACAATTGCTGCAGGCGTTGCAACAGGAAATGATCGAGCCGCATGTCGATGGCCTCGATTTCGACAGCAGTAGCGTTGCTCGACAAGTAGCCCAGCGCCTGGCGCCAGCGGCGGTCGAACTGGGTCCAGAACAGTTGCTTCGCCTCGGGAAAACGCCAGCCTTCGCCGATCACCAG
>Ga0209536_100003228_pt1 | contig 26269 bp, 19 predicted proteins | sample DeeMarSeWOR28_12_FD_187461 | JGI IMG/M metagenome (GOLD analysis project Ga0209536, IMG submission 187461) | Marine sediment microbial communities from White Oak River estuary, North Carolina - WOR-2-8_12 (SPAdes) (version 2) | ecosystem: Environmental > Aquatic > Marine > Intertidal zone >...
TCCAGACCGCGGACGGGTCGGATACACGGACGCCCGGTGTACCGTCCAGCGTCACGCTCAGCAGATCGGCGATGCCCTCACCGTAACCCTCCGCATCGGCGCCACTGCCCCGGAACGGGAAGACCACCATCGATATGCGCGAATCGGTGACCGGCTTGTCGTGTCCCGCTGCCCAGGCCGTCCAAAGCACAAAGAAGAACCCGGAGAAGAGAACGGTCGAACCGGCACCGGCGAGCAACACCGTCTTCCTATTGACCCTGCGGTAGCTGCGAGTGAAGGCGGCCTCGAGGACATCGGGGACGCCTCGAACGTCGCCGACTTCGCCGTCGCCGGCCTTTTCCAGCGCGCGCGCCGTGAGCTCGTACCAATGCGCCAGCGGGATGGCGGTGAGAGCGCCGAGACCGAGGAGCACGGCGGTGGCGCGGACCACCACGACGGAGAGCTCGAAGGTGTCGACGGTGAGCCCGACTGATTCATAGATGATCCAGGCCGCGCCCAGATACAGGGCCAACCATTCGACCTCGCGTCGCCGACGAAGCCGATCGACGCCGCGGACAGCGCGGACGCTCAATGGCTGGTCGCGGCGCGGCATGTGGCCTCCCTGAAGCGCTAAGAATACGGCCGAAACCGTTCGAGTTCGGCCGAAAGTGCTGAAACAAGTGTTGGGTAAACCTCTATATAACACCCCGCGCCTCCGGGTCGCCAGTCGGCCTCGAACCCAGAAATCCTTGACAGTTCGGCAATGCTGGGGAGTATTGGAGGCGCGGGCGATACACGAAGGCCTAACTACTACAATCACGGATCGCGGATTTGGCGTCGGCGGGTGGCGCTGGACCCCAAACGCCGGCGGCCGCCAAGCGCCAAGGGTTCAGGTGATGAGAGAAGGTTCGAGAATACCGGATTTTTCGAGAGATCGGATGATGGGCGAAACTGGGGTGTCTCGGTGGGTGATCGTACGTGACCTGGCACTCTTCCAGCTCAAGCTCTTTCTGGACGGAGTCATCGATGTGACGCTGGCCCCGCTGTCCATCGCGGCGGCTCTCATCGAGATACTTTTTGGTGGCGAGCGGCGCGGAAAGATGTTTTACGCGATCCTCCGCTTCGGCGAGAAAGCGGACCTGTGGTTGAACCTGTACGGTGCTTCGCGGAAGGCTGATTCGGATGGCCTGTTCGGGGGGAGCAAAGCTGGAAGTCCCACGCTCCTCGGGGAGATCGAGCAGCGCATCCGCGGGGGGGACGAGCCCCGAAGCAAGCCGAGGTAGCGCCGGCAAAAGGATCGAATGGCAGCATCCCTCCTGGGGCGCCTACGAGCGGCCCTGTCGGGCCAATACGACGTCGAGCGTGAACTCGGGGCCGGCGGGATGGGGATCGTCTTCCTCGCTCGGGACGTAAGGCTCGAACGTCACGTCGCGATCAAGGTCTTGCTCCCCGAGCACGCGACCGCCGCGTCCGCCGAGCGTTTCCTCCGCGAAGCCCGGATACTCGCAAAGCTCAGCCACGCGAACGTCGTACCGATACATGCCGCGGGCGAAGCGGACGGTCTGTTCTACTACGTCATGGACTACGTCGAGGGCGAGACTCTTGCTGCACGCCTGAAACGCGGCCCTTTGACAGAGGAAGAAGTCACCCGCTTGGGGGTCGAGCTGCTGGCTGCTCTCGAGGCTGCGCATGCCAGCGAGGTGATCCACCGAGACATCAAGCCCGGAAACGTCTTCTTGCTTGGCGATCGCGTTCTGCTCGGTGATTTCGGTATCGCGAAATCGGTCAGTGAAGACTCTCCTCCCCTCACCGAAGCGGGCCAGCGTGTCGGTACACCGGCGTATATGCCGCCCGAGCAGATCAGCGGCGATGTGACACCCCGAACCGACATCTACGCGGTGGGCATGCTCCTGTACGAGGCATTCACCGGTGAGCGTTGGTCTATCGCGACGTCGTTCGAGGAGACTGACACTTCGCGGTTCTCGCCCCGTCTGGCCCGGGCGCTGGAGTCCGCCCTGGCCTGGTCTCCGGAGGACCGGTACGAAAGTGCCGCGGCCTTTCGCGAGGAGCTGTTGCCAGCCGGAAAAGGAAAGTCCGGGAAGTCGCTTGTACTGCGGGCCGTCGCCGTTGCGGTGCCGGTGCTGATCCTTCTCGTGGGTTACTTCTTCTGGCCAAGACAGCCTCCACCCGTTTCGGTCAGCGACCTCGCCGTTCTCCCCGTGCAAGTCATCGGAGGGGATGGGGTGAGCATCGACGGCGAAGATCTCGCAATACTCGTTCGCATCAACCTCGAGCGCATGGGCGTAACCGTGGTCTCGCAGCGGCGGACCCTTCCGTGGTGGGACTCGGTGCAGGGCGCAGGACTGACGGTGGGGCCCGGAACAGAAGTAGCGAACCAACTTCGTGCGAGCTACGCTGCTTTTGCAACGCTCAGCTCTTCAAGCGGTCGCTTGCAGGCCGAACTGGATGTATACGACGCTCGAGGCGAGCCGTTCCCGGGCCAGCAGGAGATCCGCTTCACGCATTTCGACCAGTACGAGGTGAGCGATTCCATCACTCTGAGGTTGGCCCAGATCGCTCTTGGCGACGAGCTTCCCGCGGAGGTCCCACGACTCACGCGCGACCGCCAGGCGTTGACCCAGTTCCTCCGTGGCGAGAAAGCATTCCAGCGCGGGGAGTCGGAGCTCGCCGTCCAGCACTATCGGACTGCGGTCGAGCGCGACTCGACATTCATCCTCGCCTGGTGGCGCATGGCCAACGCGTGGCGCTGGATCGGCGAATCCGGACCTTACCCGGCCGATTTCCAACGCCTGTTCGACGAGTTTGCCGGCGAACTTCCGCCTGTCGATAGTATGTTGTTGGAAGCACAGCTCGCTCCCGCCGGTCCATTGCGGATCGAGAAGTACCGTGAAGCGCACCGAGCTTACCCACAGAACGAATTCGCGGCGTTTCTCTACGGCGAAGAGCTGTTCAACAGAGGTCCCCTGTGGGGTGTGCCCCTGGACAGCGCGGCCAATGCACTGGGTGCTGCCGTGGCGTTGAGTCCGGCCTGGGCTTACGCGGTCCTGAACGAGTTCTGGGCGAACATGCGGCTGAGTGATGAAGGTGGAGCACGCCGAGCTCGGGACCAGCTGATGCAGATACCGGAAGTTCCAGAACAAGGACTGCTGGATCCGGAGTTGGTCGCGTTCGCGTATAGCGCGCGGTTCGAACAACCCGAAGCATCCGGGCAACACCTTCAACAGATTCTGAACGATCCACGCTTCGAATCACCGACCTTTGTCGCGCAGATGTCGCGGCTGGGCAATGCCTTCGATCTGCCGGAAGTCCAGGTCATGCTCGGAGAGGCTCTCGTTCAGAGCACCCAGCAGTTCCCGAACTTCCGCGCCGGTGGTCACGCGGCCCTAGGTTTGGCGTTGATGATGTTGGGCCGCGAGCACAGTGCGCTGGCCCACTTCGACTCGGTCTTCGCGCTGACCGGTGAGGATGAGGCGGAGCTCCAAGCTGCCCAGTGGCGCGTGCTGATTCCAACTCTGACAGGAATCTCCGCCCAAGACACGAGCCGGTTGACGCGAGGCCGCGAGGTGTTGGCGCGGATGGCCCAGGGTGAGACGCTAGCGGCGCGGGCGGCATGGACGTTGGTGTTGGACGCGTATTCGAACGGCGAGCTTGCAAGGGCACGGGAGTGGTCAGCTCTACTGAACGAGGGTTTTCCAGGGCATGACGCGTCGCTCGCCGTCTTCCTCGATGCCGTTGACCTGGCCGCGAGCGGACAGTTCGGCGAAGCGTTACAGGTCAGCGAACCGTTGCTTGCCGCACAAGCGTGCACGGTGCCGCTGCGTGGCCGATCGAATGAGAGGCAAGCCATGTGCTATCCATTCGCGCGGGCCGTGTTGCACTTGAAGCGCGGCGAATGGTTCGAGCGATTGGGTCAGCTCGACGAGGCAGAGCGCGAATGGCTTTGGCACGAGGCGGTGGACATTGATGGCCTGCCCAGCGTGGAACTTCCGCAAGCGGGTGAGATCGATTGGGCGCTGGGTACGTTCGGTCGATACATGCGTGGGATGACGGCGTTCGAGTTAGACGATATGGATGGCGCCTGCCGGCATCTTACCCGTGTTGTCGAGTTGTGGGCGGGCTCCGACCCTGAATACAGGGACTACTTAGCCGAGTCGGTTGCGGCCAGGGACATGTCGTGCAACGGGTCGAGCGAACAGTCTTAGAAGCGCACCAGTGGTGACACATGATTACCTGCCGCGTACTCGGTCCGGTAGAAATCCTTGTCGATGGTGGCCATGCTCCCGCGGAGTTGCTCTGGCGCAAGAACCTCGCGCTCCTCATCTACCTCGCGCGTTCACCCAAGCGCACCCGATCCCGCGATCACCTCATAGGTCTGCTATGGGGCGACAAGCCCGAGGCCGCCGCCCGCCACTCGTTGAACGAAGCGATGCGGGTGTTGCGCAAGTGTACGGGTGCCGAGGGTCTCGAAAGCGAGGGCAACCAGATTCGTCTTGCCGGCGATGTGGTGCAGTTGGACACCGAGGCGCTCGAGAGCCGCATCGATGATTCAGATTGGAGCGGTGCCGCGGAATTCGCCGTTGGCGAGTTCATGGAGGGCTTCTCCCTACCGGGCTGCTCCGCTTTTGACGACTGGCTTCACGGTGAGCGAGTCGAATGGCGGAAACGAATGGTCGAGGTGCTCGCCGCACGGGCGACCGAACTGCTGGACGGCGGGGAGCTTTCGGAGGCGGCGACGATCGCACGTCGTGCCATCGCATTGGATGCCGCTTCATCCGTGGCTGTCGAGGTGGCCATGCGGAGTTTGGCGATCGCCGGCGATCGCGCCGGGGCGTTGTCCGTGTATGAGAGCTATACCGAGCGGCTGAGTCAGGACCTTGGAATCACACCTGACGAAGACCTGCAGGCCCTAGCCGGGCGCATTCGCCGCGAGAGGGCCTGGCGGATACCCGACGTACTGGCCGAGGGTCATCTGCCGGGCGCCGAGTCGCGACGAGTCCCGTTGGTCGGCCGCGAAGGCGAGTTGGAGCAATTGCTGGGGGCTTGGGTGAGGTGTCGCGAGGAAGGCAAGGCCGCCGTCGCGGTGATCGAGGGCGATCCTGGCACGGGCAAATCGCGCCTGGCCGAGGAGTTGACGGCCAGAGCCCGGCTGGACGGCGCAGCCGTGGCGACCGCCCGCGCCGTCCCAGCGGACAAGGAGGAGTCCTGGTCGGGTGTGCTCGCAATGGGCCGGGGCACGGCTCTCGACACGCGCGGCATGGACGAAGTCCCTGCGGCGGCCGCAGCCGCGTTCGCCGAGTATTGGCCGAATTGGGCGGAGCGCTTCGGAGACAGTGCGGGTGAACCGGAGCGTCTCGGTCGCGCTCTCGTGGAGGTCGTCGAGGCTGTCGCTCGGTACCAGCCGATGTTCCTCGAGTTGGACGATGCTCACTGGCTTGACCGCGAATCCGCGCTCGCTCTCGAGACGCTGGTGCGGGACCTGGAGGCGGCGCCGGTGTTTGTGCTCGTGACTGTAGCCCCGCACCCACCTCAACCCGAGCTGGACGAGCTTCGAGCCCATATCGGTCGAGAGATTCGAGGTGTCGACCTACGGATTGGGCCACTGAGCGCCGAGGCGTTGCGATCCTTGGCCCGCTGGTCGTTGCCCGGATACGACGAGGTCGAGTTGGACCGTGTCACCCGTCGCATCGTAACGGACTCGGCTGGCCTTCCGCTTCTGGCGGTGGAACTACTCCACGCCGTCGCTCTGGGTCTCGACCTGTCGTCGGCCAGCGGGGCCTGGCCCGAGCCGTTGAGGACACTGGATCAGTCGCTGCCCGGCGATCTTCCCGATGCTGTGGCAGCGGCTGTGCGGGTGGGTTTTCGCAGGCTTTCGGGAGTAGCACAGAAGGTCCTCGCCGCAGCGTCGGTCCTTGGCGACCGCGTCGATCTTCAGACTCTTGAACGGGTCACGGATATCTCGGGGGATGTGCTGGCGGGTGCCCTCGACGAGTTAGAATGGCAACGCTGGCTGACCGCCGAGACCCGGGGTTACTCCTTCGTCGCGCGCGTCGTCCGTGATGTTGTGGCCCGCGACATGTTGACGGCGGGCCAGAGGCAGCGGATCTTGGAAGCAGCAAGAGAGTAGAACAAGCCAGCCGGCTATCGGTGGTTGATAGCGGCTGCATCCCTCGCCTTCAGTTTTCAGTGTCTTTGCCCGATATTGTCGCCGTCTGAGCACCGCCGTAGTCCGCGGGGCCATCCACGAATCCTGCAGAAACCGCCGCACCTCACGTGAGAATGGGGGGATCACATGGGGGGCGTGAAACGATGAGTTGGACGCCGATGAGTTGGACACCTTTCGATTTCGACCAGACCGGACCTGTCAGCGTTGGCCTTCCGGCTCCCGAGGCGACTCCGGTCATGGTGGTGGACGACGAGCCACCGGTGTTGGCGCTGCTGGCCAAGGTTCTGGGCCGCGAGGGCTATCCGGTGGAAACGTTCGAGTCCGCGCACGATGCCCTGGCCAGGATCTCCGAGGGGGGCATAGCGCTGCTGATCACCGATATCAAGATGCCGGTGATGAGTGGTATCGATCTCGCGCGCAGTGCACTGGAAGAAGACCCCGATCTGGCGGTCCTCATCCTCACCGGTGCCGCGGATACCGATTCCGCTGTGGAATCGCTTCGCTTGGGTGTTGAGGATTACCTGACAAAGCCGATCTCGGTGGATGCTCTCACCGAGGCCGTGGGCCGGGCCCTGCGCCGTCGCAGCCAGGAGCTCTATCGCCACAAGCTGGAGGCCTGGCTACGGGCCGAAGTCGAGAAGCGGTTGGAGCAGGTGCGCCGACAAGGGGAGGAGATCGAGCGCGTGTCTTTGGCGGCTTTGACCGCCCTGGTCAACGCAATGGAAGCCAAGGACCCCTATCTGAAAGGTCACAGCGAGAAGGTCGCGGGACTGTGCGAGGCGTTGGCCTCGGAGATCGGCCTGGAGCCGGGCGAGGTCGAGGAGCTGCGAATGGCCGGCCTTCTGCACGATATCGGAATGATCGCCATCCGAGAGTCCGTCGTGCAGAAAGAAGGTCAGCTCACCGTCGACGAATATCAGCACGTCAAGGAGCACGTGGAGATCGGCGCAAACATTCTGAGGCCGCTCACGAACATCGGCAATGCGGTCGAGTACGTGCGCTGCCATCACGAAAGACTGGATGGCTCGGGATACCCCCGTGGCCTGGCCGGTTCTGAGTTCCCCATCGGTGGACAGGTGGTTGGTTTGGCCGAGATGTTCGTCTCGCTGACGGAACAGCGCGCTCATCGCCAGGCGCGCTCGGAAGGCGAAGCGTTGCAGGCGCTGTTGGCCGAGCAGCAGACGAAGTTCGATGCGAACATCCTTTCGGCTCTCGAAAAGGTTATCATGAAAAGGTAGCCACCGGATCCGAGGGTAATCCACAAAAAGAAGCTCCGGGCCCGACATATCGGACCCGGAGCCTCTTTTTTCTCGCGTCGCGAGATCAGTCCGTGATACCGGCGAGATCCTCCAGCATTGCCGTGGTCACGGACTTCGGCCGCTCGATCGGGTATCCGAGCGCCCGGTCCCAGACGATATTCGACAGCACGCCCAGCGCGCGGCCGATGGAGAACAGGACGGTGTAGAAGTCGTACTCGCGCAGGCCGTAGTACCACTGGATGACGCCGGACTGCGCATCGACGTTCGGCCAAGGGTTCTTCGCCTTACCCTGCTCTTCGAGGATCGGCGGCACGACCTTGTACAGTACGTCCACGTACTTGAAGATCGGGTCGTCGGGCAGGTGCTTCAGGCAGAAGTTCCGCTGTTCCGCGTAGCGTGGGTCGGTCTTACGGAGCACCGCGTGACCGAAACCGGGTACGACCTGGCCGGAGTTGAGTGTGTTCCAGACGAATTCCTTCATCTCTTCTTCGCTGGGGATCTTTCCACCCATTTGATCCATGACGCCCTGAATCCAACGCAGGACCTCCTGGTTGGCCAGGCCGTGCAACGGACCGGCGAGTCCGTTCACCATCGAAGAGATCGCGTAGTAGGGGTCGGACAGCGCGCTAGCGATCAGGTGACCGGCGTGGGCGCTGACGTTTCCGCTCTCGTGGTCCGAGTGAAGAATGAAGTACAACCGGGCGACGTCGTCGTAGGGATTTTCGATGCCCATCATGTGGGCGAAGTTGCCACCGATGTCCAGGCTGAAGTCCGGGGCAATCTGGTCGTCATCCTTGTACTTCAAGCGATAGACGAAGGCGCCGATCTGTGGCAGTCGGGCCCAGAGGTTGAGAGCGTCCTCGAGTGTGGGCTGCCAGTGGTCCATCTTGCCGATGCCCTTCTGATACTCAGAGGCGTAGACCGACTCGCGCTGCATCGACACGATCGCGGTCGAGAACATCGCCATCGGGTGTGAGTCCTTTGGCATGGCGCGCAGGACGTCCCACACGTAGCTGGGAACCTCGCTGCGCTTCTGTAGCTCGGCCGACAATTCCTTGACGTCCGCTTCCGTTGGGAGCTCACCCGTCAACAGCAGCCAGATGTGCCCCTCGACATAGGGCATCTCGGCGCCGGGGTACTTCGGCAGAGCCTCCAGCGTTTCCGGGATCGTGTAGCCGCGGAATCGAATGCCCTCGTTGGGATCGAGATAAGAGATATCGGTGACGAGACTGCGGACTCCGCGGGCCCCGCCGATCGCCTGTGCGATGGTCACCTCGCCGACTTTTACGTCACCGTGCTCCTTGAGCAGACGGACTGTGCGTGGCCGCCACCCCTCGATCTTCTCCTGCAGTTTCTGCTGTAGCGACATCATTGCCTCCTTTAGCGGGCGCCTTCATTCGAACCACAAACCGGGGTCCCGGGCGGTGATTCGACTACTGGAATAGGCCACAGCCTACGGTTTTTGACATACGAGGACTCGAAGAGAAAGTGCATATCTCGTGCCCGGAACATCGCGCGTGTCGGGGCCAGCTCCGGGGCTCGAAGTGGCCTGACTAATTGCGTTTTCGCGCGCCGGCCCAGAAATCCCCGTAGCCCCCCGGGGGACGATCTGCCACGGGCTGGGGCGGAAGTGGGGCCCGACCCTGTTGTAACGATTAGCGCTATGGTCAAGGCCTGTATACCGGTGGCCGCCCGACTCAGCCGGCCGTCGTGCCCGTTGGCTCCTCTTCCAGCGATTTGACGAGTCCGGCGTATCGCCGCTCGATCTTGAAGCCGTAAGAGTAGAAGTACTCGGGACGGAAGAAGCCCGTCGTGACCGTATTGAACCCGGCGGCCCTCAGCCGGTTGAAAAACTGGCGCATCAGGCCGTCGGCGACCCCCTTACGGCGGTATCGTTCCGCGACGACGATCTTCTCGAGGTGAGCGCTCTCTCCGCTCTCCTCCACGGTGTAGTAGATGCCACCGATGATCTGCTCTTTGTTGTTGATCGCCACCAAGTACTTGTGTTCGGGCCCGAACCTCACGTCCAGCTTGGCGGCAAGGAACAAGCGATGCAGTCGCTCGACCTCTTTAGGCAACAGCGCATGGCGCACCCTGAAGGCAGCGCCGTCGGCGTCCTCGAGACTGACGACAATTTCGCTCTGGTACTCGCCGCCCATGTCGCTGCTGACGAAATCCACCGCGTCTTCGGGTCTCAAGTACGCAAAAGGAATCCTGGCTAGGAAGTAGTCGTCGTCGGGCTCGACCTTGAGGCGACGCCGCAAATCCGCCACCGCCTCGGCCAATTCGGCTTCTCGCATTTCACCGGAGCGCAGCTTGCCGATCAGGTCGTCCAGGCCGTTCGTCAGCTCGGGCGAGCTGTCGCGGAAGACCGTTTCGCGGAAGTAGCGCAAGCGGAATTCCGGGTTGGCCCGAGCCAGTGCGTCCAGGCCGTAGGTCTCGTAGAACTCCAGCAGCGTTCTTCCGCGGGCCTGCAGGGTGGCATCCTCCACAAGGCGTTCCCAGCGGCGATATCGTTTCGCGGCAAAGAACAGGCGCATGGGCAAGAAGCCGCGGTTTCGAACCGTCGATACGAAGGCCTGAAGGGCGCTCCGCAATTCCGCTGACGAGCCCGCCGACGGTTCCAACGCGCCTTCCAGCGTAGCCAGTCCCTCGCTCTCGCCCAGCACTTCCAGCACCGAAGAGAATATGACGTCCCAGTCGACGCGGCCCTCGAGCACCGGGTATTGGTGCTCGATGGAGTCGACGAACCGGTCTTTGAACGATTGCAGCATGGGCGAGATGCCGCGGTGGTCGCACCGAACGGACAGAGAGACGATGCGCGATCCCCGGTGGTAGTCATGCGTTGGTACCACGATGTCGGTCGGGCTCAGCTCGGCGATCTCGCAAGTTCTTCGGGTTCGCTGCCAAAAGTCGACGAACGCGCTCATGGCATTCCACGCCGCAAACGGCCAGGCTTGCGTGAGCTGTTCGCCGCCGTCCGAGCGTCGCGCCAGCCGGCGCAGCTCCCGGTCGAGGGTGGCGCCTGGGATGAACTCCTCCGCCCAGATATCCTCCTCCGGCACGTAGCCGCCGAAATCCTCGACTACGGGCTCACGACCCGGCATATCGCTGCAGAGGATCAGCCATTGGACTTCGGCACTCACTTGCTCGCGATTGAGTTCTCGATTGACGTTGGCGGCGAGCTCGAAAGATTCCTCGGCACGAGTCTGCACCGTGATGCGATACACCGCTTTGCCGTGACGCTCGCCCAGCAAACGGATCCAGACGCCGCCCGGTGGTATGTCGGTCAGGCGGACGATTTTTCCGTAAAGCAAGAAGATGGAACCGCCAAGCAAGGCGGTGTTCTTTATCGCTGACAGCAACCTCTGCCGGTCTTTGGCATCTGTACCTTCCTCGAAGACCACCACGTCTTCCCACCGATACTCCTGACTGGTTTCGGTGTCGACGGCGATTCGCATCGTCGGGCCAATCCAGGTGAAGAAACCGCGCCGGAGGTCCGACCAAACGTCTTCGGCTTGGGCCTGAAGAAACTCCGAGCGGCCGAACAGGCCGACGCGGACCAGGAATGCCCGGATGGCCCGATAGCGGGTTGGGTGAGCCGCTCCGTATTCTCCCAGGAACCGCATCAGCGATACCGCGCGAGCCTCGGTATCTTCGGTTCCGTCCGATGTTTCGCACGCCTCCCAGGCGAGCTTGATGAAGTCGTCGACTTTGGACTCGACCAGGTTGCCCTCGCAGAGCACGGCTCGCGTTTCCGCATCGAGCAGTTCTGGGTCTCGGTCTAAGAAGTCTGCGATGCGTTCGCGAAAACGCGATGCGCGTTCGACGGGCACCAACGATTGGAAAGCTCGACGTCGCACTTCCTGCGAAGCGACCTGGGAGCCCCGGGCGAGCAACGAGCGTGCGGGGTCCGCCAGAGGCCCCTCTTCGTGACTGGTGAGGACGCGCTCCAACAGCCGTACGGCGTTGAACCCGCACTCTTCGTCACTTGAGACCAGCATGCGGGCTGCCAGGTCCAGGTCCAACAGGCTCCACTCAACGTGCCGGGCCGCCTCGTCCAGGCCCTGGCGATCGGCTTCGCTCGGATCGAAGGGTACAGCGCGGCCCTGCCACTCGATCGTCTCCGCTGAACGTCCCGGCCGCTGACGCTCGTCGATGTCCAGCGGCGCGAAGGCGACGAGTTCGTCATTCCCCAACCACAGACGCGGTGTGGCCAAGAGGGCGCCCAGGTTGAGTGCTTTGCCGGTGAAGTGGTAAAGGCACGAGCCCACTTGCGTGGTCTCTTCGCCAACGCGCCGTACTGTCAAGCTCGTGCCAATCGGTGGGAGCTGGAGCTGGTTGTCCTCCGCTCGAACATCCTGTGCCGTCAAGCCGAGAGCCTGGAAGAGCCAGTTGGGGAGGGTGAGGTCGACACCACCTATACTCAAGTAGGTTCTGCTGTAAAGCGTCTCGATCACGTCGGCGAAGTTGTCGACGACATTGTTGCGGCGCGGAGTGCCTTTCGGTGTCAGTTCGCCCTTGTCTGCGTCCAAGTCGCGGTCGATGATGGCGAAGTCGACGACTCGTTCGAAGGGTGCCACGAATTTGTTGACCGACACCACCAGCGAGCGGAAGTGCTCGCGCACGTCGGATGTCGACATGCTTCCGAAATCCAGTTCTTCGTAGGCGGGATTCGGATAGATGAGTAAAGTGTTGTAGGGTTTGTGGTCGCCCACCAGGAACGAGCGACCGACGGACGCGAACTCACGAAACAGGTTCTCGATCCGCTGGGGTGCGATCGTCTGGCCTTTGACGTTCTTGTATATCTCTTTCTTGCGGTCGACCAGTCGAATGTGACCCTCGTCATCCATCCGCATCAGGTCGCCGCTGTGTAGCCATCCTTGCTCGTCGAAAGAGGGTTCGCCGTCCGGCGGATCCAGGTAGCCCATCATGACGTAGGGTCCACGTATCAGTAGCTCGCCGTCTTCGGCCAGCTTGATCTCGATCCCCGGCAGCGCAACGCCCAAGGAGTTGTCTTTATACTGGAAGGGCGGCGTCATCGTGATACCGCCCGTCGCCTCGCTCATGCCGAATCCGCTGAGTACCTGTATGCCCTGGTCGTGGAAGAACCGGAAGATGTCGGGGTCGAGATAGCCGGCGGCGGAGAGGCCCCAGCGCAATCTGCCCCCCGTCACGCGTAAGGTCGCGCTTTTGACTTCCTCGTCTGATGCGTGCATCGGATCAGCTTGCTTCGTGATCGTCTCGTAGAGCTGAATCCACTTCCGGGGAACGCTGATGAACACGGAGGGTTTGTAGCGACGCATTCCCTCGGTTAGTGCCTCTACCGATGGGTCCAGAAGGAAGCAGTATTGCGCGCCCCAAAAGATGCACCCCATCATCTCCAGGTAGCGACCGAAGGTGTGGAACAAGGGTAGGTAGGAAAGGAACACGTCGTCCTCTCCGATCTCGGGCAGCGCCAACGCCCGAGCGAATCGCTTGAAGACCAGGTTCCGATGTGAGTATTGGATCCCCTTGGGCATGCCCGTCGTTCCCGACGTATACATAGCCGTAGCGGGATCGCCGATGCGGACCGCGTTGGACTTCTGTTCGATCAGCGAAATGGGAACATCGCTGGCCCGGTCCTCCAGTTGGCGCAGGGTCATTGACGATCCGCCCACTACGTCCGCTGGATCGATGGTAATCACGTGCTTCAAGTTGGTCAGCGACTGGCGGTTTTTCGCGACCTTCTCCAGCTGCTCGCGTCCCGACACGATCACCGTGCCCACCTTCGCGTGCCCGAGTATGTAGCCGACGTCCGTTTCCGTCGCGTTCGCGGGGATCATGACGTTCTCCAGCCCAGACGTCAGGCAGGCGAGATCGAGCATCGCCATCTCGGGCCGGTTCTCAGACAGGATCGCGATTCGAGCCGGCGGGTCGGATTCCGAGAGCGACCACAAGGACCGGGCCAGGATTGCGACACGCGCGGCGACCTGACTCCAGGTGAGGCTTCCACCCGGCGTCTCGAACAGGACCTTCGAGGAGTAGGTGGCTACGCGCTGGCGAAAGAGCTGTCCGACGGTGAGATTCGACGCCTCGACCGCGGAAAGAATTCGCTGAGACCACAGGCCGGTGGTCCAGTCCGCGTTGATTCGCCTGAGAACCGCTGGACGCCGCACCAGGTCCAATGCGTCCCAGGTCAACTCTCGGGCGCCGGTCGTCGGCTGATCGTCTTCGCTCAGCCTATCAACGCACCGCTCCAACAGCCCGGCCAGGCTCTCGAGGTCCAGTTTGTCCAAAATCGAGTCGCGGTCGCGTGAACCCAAGATGAGTCGAACGATCTCGCGGTCCAGCTCCAGAGATTGGGCATCGTTCGGCCCTCTCTGTTTGGCCGTGTCCAGCAGGGATTCGACGCGCACCGTCGCTTGGTCGGGCGGTAGCTTCGCCAGTTCGGCGAGATCTTGCGTACTCGTCATTCGTCAGCCTCGGGACTAAGTTGTGGCGGTCCTAATCCAATCCTAGCGACACGTTGTTCGGGTCACAATAAGCATGAGGTGGTGGCCTTAGGTGACAAAGCGAGCGCCCTCCACATGAGGTTCCTCGGGCGAGCCGTCACGCGCGCCACAGTTTGGGCGAGTGGCGTGTTCTATCGGCTGGAACGTGTGGGGCCCGAGCTTCCCGACGGACCGGTGATCATCGTCACCAACCATCCGAACATGCTCATGGACCCACTCCTCGCACTGAAAGGTGCGGGGCGACGTGTGCGCATCCTGGCCAAGGCCCCGCTGTTCGAGATCCCGGTCTTTGCATCGGTGCTGCGGTCGCTGGACACCTTGCCTCTGTATCGGGTTCAGGACCACCCGGATCAGCTGCAGCGCAACGTGGTCGCTTTCAAAGAGGCGGTGGAGTCCTTGGGCCGTGGTGAAACGCTGCTGATGTTTCCCGAAGGGAGGAGCCATTCCGAGCCCGCGCTGGCCCCGCTGAAGTCCGGCGTCGCACGTATGGCACTCGAAGCCGAGGATTCGTCGGGCTGGAAGCTTGGAGTGAAGGTCGTCCCGCTGGGCCTCACTTATCACCGCAAGCATCGGTTTCGCAGCCGCGTCGTGGTGGGCATTGGTGATGCCATCGACGTCGTCGACTGGCGCCAGCGGTACGCTGAGGACCGAACAGCGGCCGCTCGATCGCTGACGACCGCTGTCGCGTCCGCCTTACAGCAGGAGACGCTCAATCTCTCCGACGAATCTGACCGCCGGCTGATCGAGACCGCTGATCTGATCTACGCCCGGGCCCAGGGATTGGCCGATTGGCGCGAACGCGAGTCGTTGAGCGATCGGCTGCCGCGCCTTCGACAGTTTGCGGAGCAGTTCGCCTGGCTACGCGTGAGCGACCCGGAACGGTGGGAGGAACTGTCCGGCGACCTACGGAATTACGCTCGACGCCTAAAGGAACTGGGCGGTGGCGATGCGGAAGTGCCGCCCCGTTATGTGGCTGGCCGGGTTCTGCGGTACGTAGTGCGAGAGGGAGCGGCCCTGGGCGTTACCCTGCCGCTTGCAGCGCTGGGCGCGATCGCGTGGTATGTTCCGTTCTTCTTGACCGGGATCGTGGCTCGGTTGATGAAGCCACCGATCGAGACGGTCGCGACGGTGAAGCTTCTCGCCGGAATCGTGCTCTATCCGCTGGCCTACCTCGGATGGATCGCGGTGGCTGTCTGGCTGGGCGGCGTTTTGGCGGGCATCATCGTCGTGGTGACGCTTCCTTTGTTGGGGTACGCCGCTTTGCGGTGGCTTCATCGTCGAAAGGAAGTTGCTGAAGACGTGCGACTCTTCTTCCAAGTCGTGCGTCATCCCAAGATGCGCGACCGCCTGGCGGAACGGCGGGCCGCCCTCGCAGGCGAGCTAGAGCAGTTGTATTCGGAGTGGTCGTCGGTTCAGGCGTCCGCTCATTTCACGGCCCCAACTGGGAAGAACGATGAGTGAACCGGCGAATTCCGAGAGGATGTCAAAGGGCTGGCTCGGCAGGCTGGGACTGGGCCGACGCGAGCTGCGTAGTTGGGCGCTTTACGACTGGGCGAATTCGGCGTTCGCCACCACGATCATGGGAGCGTTCATGCCGGTCTACTATGCCAGCGTCGCTGCTGTACACCTACCGGGCAACGTGGCGACAGGGTACTGGGGCTACACGAACGCCATCGCCATGACGATCATCGCCATCGCATCACCGGTGCTCGGTGCGGCCGCGGACTACATGGGGGCCAAGAAGCGTTTTTTGACCGCCTTCATGCTATTGGGAGTGATCGCTTCGGCGAGTTTGTATCTCGTTACGGAAGGTCAGTATCTGCTTGCATCTCTCATCTTCATCGCCGGCAATATGGGGTTTGCCGGTGCGAACGTCTTTTACGACTCTCTCCTGCCACACATAGCATCGGAGGACGAGGTCGATCGCGTATCCACCGCGGGCTATGCCATCGGATACGTAGGCGGCGGCGTTCTGTTGGCCATCAACCTTTTTATGTATCTGAAACCTAATCTCTTCGGCTTTGCGGATGGAGTGGTTGCCACGCGGGTCGTCTTCGTGAGCGTCGCCGTCTGGTGGGCAGGTTTTTCGATTCCGTTGCTCCGCAACGTCAGTGAGCCACCACGCAGGTTGGAGGCCGGCGAGTCCGAGCGCGTCAATCCGATTCGCGCCGGATTCCATCGCCTTTTCGAGACGATTAAAGAGATCCGAAAGCACAAACAGCTGTTGCTTTTTCTGATTGCGTTTTGGCTCTACACAGACGGGATTGGAACCATCATCAAGATGGCTACGGTTTACGGTGCAGAGATAGGTATGGCGCCGACCACGATGATTGGCACATTTCTCGTGGTCCAGTTCGTTGGGATTCCATTCACTTTCGTTTTCGGTGCCCTGGCCGATCGCATCGGTGCCCGCAACGGCATCTACATTGCTCTCACGGTCTATGCCTGCATCTCCGTCTTCGCCTACTTCATGAGCGAGGCTTGGCACTTCTGGGCGCTCGGTGCGGCGGTGGCGACGGTGCAGGGCGGCTCGCAGGCGCTCAGCCGCTCGCTGTTCACGACGCTGATACCCAAAGGAAAATCGTCGGAGTTCTTCGGCTTCTTCAGCGTCTTCGCCAAATTCGCCGGGATATTCGGCCCGTTTCTCATGGCCCAGGTCGCTCTGTTGACCGGCTCCGGTCGCTACGGAATTTTCTCGCTGGTGATCTTCTTCGTGTTGGGTATCTTCGTGCTTTCCCGCGTCGACTTGGATGAAGGGCGCAAGGCCGCGCTCGAAGAGGATGCAACGCTGCACGCCGTGGCAGCGGGAGAGACCCCATGACCGACCCTAAAGCCCGCACAGCCCGCCGCACGCACTCGTTTACCGAGTCGGTGATCCGCGAGATGACTCGTGTCGCGCGCGAGCATGACGCTCTCAACCTGGCCCAGGGATTCCCGGACTTCGCCGCGCCCGAGTTATTGAAAGCGGCGGCGGCCGAAGCCGTGCATGCCGATATCAACCAGTACGCTATCACGTGGGGCTCGCCCCGTTTGCGGAAGGCGCTGGCGGAGAAGTACCGTCGCTTCTACGGCATGGGGGTGGACACCGAGCGCGAGATCACGGTCACTTGTGGGGCGACGGAGGCGATGGCCTCCGCTATGCTGGCTCTCGTCGATCCGGGCGACGAGATCGTCATCATGGAGCCGTTCTACGAGAACTATGGTCCCGATGCGATCCTTTGCGACGCGACACCGGTCTTCGTGCCGACACACGAAGATGGCAGCTTGGACGTGGAAGCCACGACACGTGCCTTTAGCGCTCGAACCCGTGGGATCATCGTCAACACTCCCAACAACCCCACCGGTCACGTGTTCAGTCGCGAGGAACTCGAGACTATCGCGCGTCTGTGCATCGAACACGACGCCCTCGCGTTCACCGACGAGATCTACGAGCACATCATCTACGGTCACGCGCATGTTCCCCTGGCGACGGTCGAGGGGATGAGGGACCGCACCATCACGGTGAGCGGGTTCTCGAAGACGTTCAGCGTCACCGGCTGGCGCGTCGGTACGATCATCGCGCCCGCCGATCTCACCGACGCCATCCGCAAGACTCACGATTTCCTCACCGTGGGCTCGCCGGCCCCGCTCCAGGAAGCGTGCGCCGTCGGCCTCGAACAACTTGGCGATGACTACTACCATCGACTCGCCGCCGACTACCGAGAGCGTCGCGACGTTCTCTACGATGGATTGCGCGGAGCTGGCTTCGACTGCCGCAGCCCTTCCGGCTCCTACTACTTGCTGGCCGACTTCTCGCGAATCAGCGACCTGCCCGATGACGAGTTCGCCGTCTGGCTGACCCGTGAGATCGGCGTGGCCTCCGTCCCCGGCTCCAGCTTCTACAACGACCCGGAAGACGGTCGCAGCCAAATCCGCTTCGCCTTCTGCAAGACGGTCGAGATGTTGGAGGCGGCCTCAGAACGCCTACTTTCCCTACGCTGAGGTGCACGAGCGACGACGTCGACGTCGATGCCGCGTCCGCGCCCGCGGCTCTACATAGTAGGTCCACGGAAATTCTTGACGATCGTCGAAACACTCACGATACTAGAACGTCAACCCAACCCTGCCTCTATCCCGTTCGCAGCACAGCAGCGACAACACAGTAACGAATCGAACCGGGCCGCCGACGAAGTGTACTAATAGATGGGTTGGACGGATGAGTGGGTCATTCATCCAGGAGGTAGTTGGTGATACTTCCGAACGTGCGAGCCTCATTCGAATCCGGTGAAATCGAATCGCTACTCAGCGCCCTCGAAGAACGCACGCGCCGTAGCCGACGCATCTGGGAGGGGCAGCTGATCGAAGAAGGTCTCGATTCCCTGCTCGACCACCCTGCCACCTTCTCCTCGGTGATGAAGAGCCGTAAAGTGAGCACTCTGTCGCCCCGTCTCACCTTCTATGTAATGGTCCGGCACACTCTTCTCGAGAGCGGGCTGGACAATCCACAACTGGCCGACTATGTGGCCGCGCTGCTCGTCGAGTTCGCGGACAGGGAGCGAGCCTATCGTATCGCGCGCCACGATGACAAGACCTACCGCTACATCGTGGACGTCGTCAGCGATCTCGAGGGCGAGGACTCGCGGCGGAGGCAATTTCTTCTTCGTGCTCATCTCGGGAACTACTCGCTCTGGCTGTCTGGCCTGTTCCCAGACTATGTCATAGCTCGCGTGCAGCGAAAGGGTGCGCCCGGGCTGGGCTACTATGAAGAGATCGGCTCGACCGGCTTCATTCTGGCCAGCGAGAGTGAGATCGCAGACCATTTCGATCTCGTCACGATCTACCAGGAAGTCGCTCGGGGGTTCGGTGCCGTTCGCCGGGCTTTGAATCGAGTGTCCGACCGCTTTTTCTTCCCAGCCCCTTCATCCATCGATCGTTTGCTACGCCAGGCCGTCGATCAACTCGACGCCAAGTAGGGGGATCAGCGTTGAACGCTGATCCCCCCACATTCGACAAACGGGTCTTGTAACAAATGCTGGCGCCACTTAGCTTTTCGGCATCGCGACGGCAGGATCAACCACGGCGAGCCCCGGGAGAGGGAGGGCCAGTGCCAGACGACGCGCAGACGAAGCTGGTCAGCAAGATGAGCGCCCACAATACGGGACAGCTCAAGGAGTTTTTCGAGGGCTCCGAGATCGGCGGCGATTGGCAGCTGATCTATGCCGCGAGCTACAACGGGTGCATTCTGTCGCTGCCCGCCAAGGGTGGCGGCCAGATGCGACTGCGCATCGCGGCGCGATACCGCGACGACTACCCCTATCTCGAGCTTCGCACCCAGCGGACGGGTTCCGGCGACGACGAGTAAGTCCTCGGCCTCTGCGAAGCCGTATCCCCGATCAATGCCCCCAGCCGCCGGAATCGTATCGACCTCAGTTCTGGCATTCCTGGCCCTGTTGTCTTGCAGGTCGGAGCCTCGAGAAATCGTCCTGACATCCACAACTTCGACTGAAGACTCCGGTCTGTTCGAGGTCCTCCTGCCGGCCTTCCAGAGTGCGCACCCGCAGTACCGCGTGCGCGTCATTGCCGTTGGGTCGGGCGAAGCATTGCGACTGGCCGCTCGAGGTGATGCTGATGTCGTGTTGAGCCACTCCCCGCGAGCGGAAATGGAGTTCATTAATGCCGGGTATGGTGAATCTCGGGACCGAGTGATGTTCAACGACTTCGTCGTCGTAGGCCCTGTGAGCCCAGCCGGGCGAACCTGTGACGATCGTGATGTCATCGTCGTATTGAGGTGCATCGCCGAGTCGGAATCCCTCTTCATCTCGCGAGGCGATGACTCGGGCACCCATGCACGGGAGCGTGAGCTATGGGCGGCGGCGGGTTTGCGGCCGGAAGGGGAGTGGTACCTCGAGGTTGGGCAGGGGATGGGCGCCGTGCTGATGATGGCCAGCGAGAAGGAGGCGGTCACGCTCTCGGACCGCGGGACGTATTTGAGCCGGAGCGACCGCCTGCAACTGCGGGTGGTTTCTGAGGGCGACCCGAGGCTCCGCAACCAATACTCGGTGATCGTTGTGCGCGGCGCGTCGAACCCTGATGGCGCCCACGCGTTCGTCGAGTGGATCGTCTCGATGTCGGCCCAGAAGATTATCGGGAAGTACGGAGTGGAGAAATATGGACGCCCACTCTTCTCGCCTAACGCTCGACCTCCGGGGATGTAGCGGCCCGTATGGATGTACTCGGCGATGCCATCAGCCAGGCCATTGGACTACTGTTGAGCGGTGATCCGTACTTGTGGCAGATCATCGCTCGCTCGCTGCAGGTCTCAGGCCTCGCCGTGTTCTTCGGACTGTTGGCCGGGATACCTATCGGAACCTGGCTGGGGCTGGCCCGCTTCCCTGGTCGTGGTGTCGCGGTGGCGCTGGTCAACACCGGATTGGCTTTACCGCCAGTCGTGGTCGGCCTGTTCGTCTACCTGCTGTTGTCGCGAGAGGGACCGTTGGGCGCTCTGGGTTGGCTGTATACACCTTCCGCCATGGTCGCCGCTCAGTTCGTGCTGGCGGCACCGTACGTGGCGGCGATCACCCTGGCCGCGGTCCAATCTGTTCCGCCGGAGCTAAGACTCCAGGCCCGCGCTCTCGGCGCGAGTCGCTGGCAGGCGCTGATGCTGCACCTTCGGGAGGCGCGGCTTTCGTTGATGGCTGCTGTGGCAGCCGGGTTCGGAGCAGTGATATCTGAAGTCGGTGCGGTGATCATGGTGGGTGGCAACGTTCACGGTGAGACTCGTGTGATCACCACCGCCATCGTTCTCGAGACACGGCGCGGCCAATTCGCCACGGCGATGGCGCTCGGCATCATTCTGCTCGCCATCGCGTTCACCGCCAATGCGTTCATCACGCGGGTCCAGCAGTCGCAACCGCGCCGGCGCCGCCCGCTAACCAGCTGATGACCCAAGTGCACGTAGACGGCGCTCAGCCGCTGTTGCGCGGCGAGGATCTAATCAGGGTGTACGACGGCCACCGTGTCGTGGATGTCCGCTCCGTCGAGGTGCACGCTGGCGAGGTCCTGGCCCTCCTTGGACCGAATGGGGCGGGGAAGTCAACTCTGATGCGTCTGCTGGCCGCGCTCGAATCGCCCGACGCCGGGCGTCTCGTTTACAAAGGCCGCGAAGCGAGTCGAGACGATCCCGAGCTGCGACGCGCGGCGGTCGCCGTCCTGCAGCGGCCCTATTTGTGGCGAGGTACCGTCTCTCAGAACGTGGAGTACGGTCTCAAGGTGCGACGAGTGCCGGTATCCGAGAGACGCAGTCGCACACGTTTGGCGCTCGACACCCTCGGTATCGCTCACCTGGCCGAGGCGCCGGTGGACTCGCTGTCCGGTGGCGAAGCGCAAAGGGCTGCTCTGGCTCGAGCGCTAGCGGTGGAGCCAGAGATACTCTTCCTTGACGAGCCCACCGCCGATCTCGATGTGATGGTGCGCGGTCGCCTGCTGGAAGACCTGGAGCGGGTCGTACGACACGCCGCCCCCGCCATCGTCTTGATAACGCACGATCCCGGTGAGGCGTTCGCCTTCGCTGATCGAGTCGCTGTCGTGGAGGAAGGCCGGATCATCCAGACAGGCAAGCCAGCGGACATCTTTGAAGCGCCTGCCACAGAGTTTGTCGCATCGTTTACTGGAGCCGAGTTCATGTTGGACGGGGAAGTCGCCGAGGTGGAGGAGGATACGCTGATCGTTCGCCTCGACTCCGGTCAACTGTTGGAGGTCGCAGGCGAGTGTCAGGCCGGCCAAACTGTTCGCGTGGCCTATCGGCCCGAGGATGTCATCCTCGCTGCACCTTCAACGCCGGCGACCAGCGCCCGCAACCGATTCGACGGTGTTGTCGCCCGGCTGCACCCACAAGGCGGACTGGTTCGCTTGCGAGTCGAGATCGATGGTTTGAGTCTCGAGGTCGTGATCACCCGTCATTCTCTGGAGAACTTCCGGTTGGAGGTCGGCACCCGGGTGTCGGCTCAGATCAAGGCCACCGCACTCCACGTCTTCCCGGCCTAGCGCTCAGGAACCCAGGTCCTACACCGGTTTGTTCTCTTATTGCGCGCTGCTGGCAGCCGCCGAATATTTTATTAAGTCAACTTCATCACCCAAGGATGTTCCCGTCGACCTCGTGCGTTGGCCGGGACAGAGAGTGGTTCATGAGTAGCTCCGCGCTCTCCAGAGCCCGGCGACGAAGCGGTTCCATCGCTCCGGGATTCTTAGTTCTTCTCGCCATTGCGTCCCTGGCCGCCTGTGGGGAAAGCACGGGCCCGGCCGGGCAGGCTGCCCGGCTGGAGGCTGTACCGGGGGCGGACCTGGTGGGGACGGTGGGCGAGCCTCTGGACGGCTCGGTTCAGGTGAAGGTCACGGATGGTAGAGGCAGACGCGTCGCCGGGGTGGATGTGGAGTTCGTCGCATCGCCTGGCGGGCTCGTCGCGGCGGAGCCCGACCAATCCGGGAGCATGCGTACCACCGTCGCCACGAATCTCGAGGGCGTTGCGGCTGTGGTTTGGACTCTGGGCGAGTCGGCGGGCGAGCAAGTCGTCACGGCGACAGCTGGGGATCTGCCTCCTGTAGAGTACCGCGCTGTAGCGCAGCCGGGGCCACCGGCGGCGCTGGTGCCGGTGGCGGGCGACAATCAGTTGGGCATCGTGGGCGAGGGCCTGGCCAGCGCACTGACCACCCGAGTACGCGACAAATATGGCAATGGCATACCGGAGACCGCCGTAAGTTGGGATATCGTCGTCGGGGAAGGCACGCTCTCGGCCCAGAGTTCCCGGACCGACGAGTCCGGCGAGACGTCTGTCGAGTTGACCCTGGGGCCGACGGTGGGATTGCGATCTGTGACGGTCAGGCACGGCGCCCTGGATCCGGCCGAGTTCGTCGTCATCGGGTTGAGCGTCGTGGCAGAAGACGCGGCTGGGGACACCTTCTCGTATGGGACCTCCAAGGCCTTCGTCCTACCCGATATCGTATCCTTGGGTGCGGGCTGGCACGGCGATACGCTGATGATCGGCGTGGTGTTCAAGGATCTGGTGACCCCCGCCCATACGCTGGGTCCCAACTTCATGGGTGGAAACCTCGATTTCGACACCGACTTCAATTCGGAGACCGGCGAGGTTTCGGCGATCGATGTACAGCGACGCAGCGGCGAGGACACGGGGATGGGCGTCGACCTTTACGTCGACATGTTCACCCGGAGCAACGGCAATTTCGTAATGTTCGCCTTCGACCCGCTCGCCAGGTTCGTGGGCTGGGTGACGCCGACCTTCCGCGATAAGCTGGTCTACTTCTCTCTGCCCTCAATGGTCGACGCCGATTCGATTACCATGGCTCTGGTGGTTGCCACCAACCAGGAGGCCACCGACATCGCGCCCAATGATGGTGCCATCGTGGTCCGTCGCCCTAGCAATTGATGACGATCTGTTGATACCAATGTCCTAATCTCTCCCGGCATCTCGGGCCGGGCCGGCCGAGGAAGCGAAGCGGAGTTCTCGAGCGGCTGAAGGGGGAGAAATCGAGGGACGTGTCGGTAAGGCAGAATAGCGATGACCGCGGGTCGAGCCATGGAGCAGGATCGGCCAGGACCGGGCCGACGGTTGAGTTCGCGTTCGGTGCAGTCTTCACGTCGCTTCTGACGATCCCCCTTCAGGCCCCAAAAGACGAAATCCTCACAGTAAGCGATCTGCTGCCCACATCGTCAGGCCGCTTCTGGGTCGTCGATGCGAAGGTGGCAGCGCTCAAGATCTATTCGCAGGAGGGGCGTCAGCTGCGGTCGCTCGCTCAGCGAGCCACAGGCCTGCGGCGGCCGGTAGGCCTGGCGTCCCTCCACGGCCGCTGGATCGCGGCGCTGGACGGTCATCTTCCAGCCGTCGTGATCATGGACGAGGCGGGGCGGGTGGTGCGTCGCTTTCCCCTGCCTGAACTGGACCGACCGGTCCAGGTCTGCAACTTGGGCGACCGAATCCTGGCGGTGGTTGGCGCCGGATGGGGACCGGGCCAGGGCCGGTTGGTCCATCTGTACACCAAGAGCGGCGAGTATATCGAGTCGTTGTTCGGCGAGCCTAGAAGGAAACCGGCGTCGGGCCGCGCCTACATGGCGGCAGCGGGCTCGGCGATGTACATGGGGCATGATCGGACCGACTCGTTCGCGATCTACGACGTCGAGGCCCGCGGGGTTGTCGCGTTCTCGAACCTGAACCCCGCGATTTCTGACGGCCGCGGCCGCTACGGCGGCGACGCGGTGCTCAGCGGCCTGTTCGCAGCGTCCTGCGGACCCTTGATCGCTCAATTCGCGCCCGGTTCCGGACGGGACTACCGCTACGATCTCTATTCGCTCGACGGGAAGCCGATGGCACTGGCGCTGCACTCACCGGAACGGGTGGTCAGCGTAGAAGGTTCTCTCTTCTATTCGGTGCGAACCGATGGTGACGGGAACAACGAGTTGAGGGTATGGAGGATGAGCTTCGCGGCGGGTTAGCCCAGGCTTTTGACAAAATCCTTCCAACGTGCGGTCAGCTCCTGCTCCTTCTCTCGCAGGTCCCAACCGGGTGGGTTGGCGTCGCGTCGGTGTTCCAGATGCCATTCGATGGTGAGTGGCAGCCACTGCTCCATCGGTGTCGGCTGGAACTCCAGTTGGTGCTGGGCCTTAGCGATGGCCTCGAGGTGATCGCCCCAGGTCGTGTACGGCGACAGCTTGTCTACATCGATGCCTGCGGACTCGAGTGCGGAGCGGGGCAGGTCGATGATCTCGACATCCACGCCCAGCACGTCCGCCGAAGCGATGATGAAATGCCGGAGACTCACGATCTCGCGGCCCGCCAGGTTGAAAGCATTTCCGGCAAGCTCGGAGCCGTGCTCGACGATCGCAAGCAAGGCGTCCACGACATCGCCCGAGAAGACCGAGCGGTGCATCTCGATGCCGGCGTCGGGTAGGATGATCCGTCGGTCCTCGAGGATTCGCCGCCAATAGGACCAGGCTCGTAGGCTGTAGTCTCGAGGTCCGAGGACAGCCGGCAGGCGCATGCTCACGAAGGGAAACCCGCTCCTTGCATGGGCCCGCTGGAGCACCTCCTCGCCCTCGCGCCGCTGGATCCCGTAGTCGTAGGGATAGACCTGGCGTCGCTCCAGCAAGGGACGACCGTGCCCGAAGTCGTCTTCCCGGTAGGGACTCACGATCCCGTCACAGACACTGTAGACAGCCAGGGTGCTCGTGTGGATGAAGAGACCGCAGCGGCCGTCAAACGCGGTCACCGCCGAGCGCGCCTGCTCGGCGGTATAGCTCATGTTGTCCCAGACAACATCCCAATCGCTGGCCGCAGCCGCAGACTGCAGGTTCGTGCTAACGTTCCGGTCGCCTTTAATGTGTTCGATGTCTTCGGGCAGGTCTATGGGATGGAGGCCGCGTGTGAAGACGCTCACCGCATGCCCCGCATCCCGCAAAGCCAGCGCGGTATAGTGTCCGACGAAGCGGGTCCCGCCGATGATGAGGACGTTCACTGAGGCCGGCCCGGCTCTGAGTCGCCTATGGAATCGGCTCGGAGCTCTCGAAGAGGTCCATCAGGCCGACCTCGTCCAGATGAACGAGTTCGTGCTCGGCTTCGGCCGGATCGTCGCTCGGGTGCTTGACGAAGCGCGGTGTTCGCGTGGGCGTAGAGACGCAAACGAACATCACGCGAGCAGCGAGCGAACCGCCGGGCTGCCCTCCCGTGACGTAGGCTTCCCACTCGTCGAACTGGTCGTCGGTAAAAGTCCTCCGCATGCTATTGCCTCTCGACCGGTACGGAACGCTGTAGCAACGCCCGCAGCGTGTCATCGGATACCTGTTTCTTCGCTTCCTTCGGAAGCTTCGGCGAGCCGGCCGGTAGTAGGTTGTATCGGTCCGGCTGGACACGCACGGGATCACGGAAGATTACCATCAGGTTCGGCGCCTGCCCGTCCGTTCCCGAGTGCATGCAGAACTCAGCCACCCAATCGCGTCCGTTCGCCGACTCGAACTTGCGCCTGGCGCTATTGATCTTCTTCGGCACTGCTCCTCCATACGTCGTTTAGGGCCACGACACACAGGCGTGGGGGGCCATCATTAAGCCAAACGGGTGCGGCTGGCAAGAGCGGGTCTGTCACCGAGCTCAGAACTCCAATTCCAGGGCTATCGAATAGCGTCGAATCGGTTCCAGGTTCCTCTCGATCGTCGTGTAGGCGTAGTTGAGAGCGTTGTCCACAATGAAACGGAGCACCTGGGGTCCGAACCGGTAGGCCAGCCTCAGATCCAGGACATTCATGGGGACCAGCGGGTCCGTTCGCGGGTTGGTGAACACTTTCACCTGGTCGAAGGCGGCGGCGTAGCGATA
>Ga0209536_100003229_pt1 | contig 26269 bp, 28 predicted proteins | sample DeeMarSeWOR28_12_FD_187461 | JGI IMG/M metagenome (GOLD analysis project Ga0209536, IMG submission 187461) | Marine sediment microbial communities from White Oak River estuary, North Carolina - WOR-2-8_12 (SPAdes) (version 2) | ecosystem: Environmental > Aquatic > Marine > Intertidal zone >...
GGATTGAGCTCGGGCCTATACTTGTCCTCGACGATGGCGATGCCGTGAGCGCACCCTAGTAGGTAGATCTCGACGTTGGCCCATAGCCAGTCGTGGTGGTCGGATTCGGAGGCGATGCGGGGGCAATAGCCGCGATCCCGGGTCGTCTTCCGAACGAGGTCGATGACCGCCTGAAGCTCGGCGGCTCGATGATCGCCAGCCTCGGGAAACTTGGTCATGATGAACACGCCGTTGTCGAACCGGCATTCGATGTCCCCGGGCGCATCTTCATAGAACGTATCGAGCTTGCCAAAGTGGGCTTGGTGGCGCTCCGGGAAGCGATCGAACTCGTAGACGTCGATGTCCCCACCCTGTTCGTATCCTGAAGCTCTCCACTGCGGACCGTACGGAGTATAGCTGTACCCCCAGTCTGTCAGATTTTCCGCCTGGGACACACCGGCGTAGACCGCTATCAGGAGATCCGGTTGGTCTTCCGAGAGGGCCAGGCCCTTTCGTTGCAGTTCTCGCGTCACTGAGGCCTTGATGTGTCCCAGCGCGATCTCGTTCTGCCCCTCCCTTTTTGGGGCGGGAAGGAAGGCAAATGTTCTCAACGCGCTAAAATCCTGCTGCTTGTTGTAGTTGTAGCGTGTCTCAAAAGAGGATGAGCAACTCAGGAGAAAGACTGCCAGCAACAGGCTCAGACAGCGGGGATAGCCCCTCATACGAAGTTCCTCCGAGTGTGTGTGCACAGATGAGTCAGGCTGAGACTGAATCTAGCAAAAACCAGCTGCGTTCACAAGGGGGAGGAGGGGAAGTTGTATTTTTCGTGAATATCCCTTTCATTGCTCGGAGTCTTTGACAGCCAGATTGCCCGGGAGTCGCTCCAGATGAAATGTCGATATGGTGTTTTCCAGCTTGTGCTTCTCATCTGCGTCACTCCGGCACTTCTTGGGCAGATCCCCGCAGGGACTGACAGGAGAGATGTGCTCGGCTGGGTGCTGAAGGGGAAATTCAGGCCGTTCGTCGAAGCCGAGTACGGATACGCCTTCGTCGATCAGGAAAAATCCACCGCAGAGTTCAATGAGATTGCGGCTGTGGGTGCCAAGCTGGGCTATTCCGAGGTGAAGATCTTCAAACGTTCCCTCCTCTCCATGGACGATCGGTATGCCTTCGGAGGGTACTCGTCAAGCGACGTCGACCACAGGAACCTGCTCAGCGAGGAGAAGGTGACGGCCGAACTCCTCCGGTTCGGTCTCGGCTTCCGGAGCGGTTACGGGTACCCGATCGGTCCGATAGGTCTTCTTCCGTGGAATATGCATACCTACGAATTCACGCGGGTGAAGACAGCCCGTCCTGACACTCTTTTGCCCTCTGATGTTGACATCCTCAACAGATATGAGGGGCATTACAGTTTCGGTATTTCGGGAGAGGCCGGTCTCTCAGTTCGGCTCTTTGGCGCTTTTCAGGCAAACGCGTCCTACCAGATGAGCATCATCTATCCGCGGGTCGTTTTCTGGGAATGGCTCGGAAGTTACATGCTTGCGGCCGGTGCAACGGGCATCGTGACGGTCTTTGGCGAGGATGTCGTCAGCTCTTCTGAGGTCCTCGGGCCGATTCTCTACTGGGTGATCAAGAACGGGCTCACCTACGGTCTCTTTCATCTCTACAGGACCAGCATGAACTGGCCCTTCAAGTCCGAGACACCCCTGACGCAGCAAGCCTTCAAAGTCGGCGCAACATTCGTGTTTTGAACCGTTCGCTCGCAGGCCTAAAGCATGCAATAGCCCGCCCCCTGGAGAGGGCGGGCTATTGCGTTCTGGTGACACGGTGACCGCCTCTGTGGCGGTCCTACTTCTTCAGGTCACTCAGTTTTGGCACGAGCGGCAGCTCCGACGAGACCTGCATCTGTATCAACATATTGAGCTGTCTTTCCACCTGAAAGAAACGCGCGGCAACGTGTGCCGAGAGCTCCCTCCGGAGTTTGACGAAGTACTTTTCTTCCAGGTCCAGGATATCCCTCTCCAGATCGAATACCCTGTAGACGATATCCTGAGCCTTCTTGTCCGTCAGATCCCCGTAGTGTGACGCATAGTCCTTGAGAATCGCAATGCGCGTGTCGGCGAGCTTCGTCCGCTCATGGTCGTAGTCGCGGTAGATGGGCCAGAAGATATCGGCCTCCTTGTCTGTCAGCTGCATGGCTTCGGTGATGATGGCGACCCGCTCGGTCTTGAGGTTGGCACGGAGGAGCTCAATGTACTTGTCCTGTGCCGAGAGAACGACCGGGAAGAGCAACAGAAGAACCAGCATTGACCTTTTCATTCCATCTCCTTGTGTGATAGTAGGGGGCTTAGTGAGAGAAAATGCGATCCAGGAATACCCGCATATCAGCCCATGATTTCTCATCGGCCTCCTTGTTGTATGCGATGGGCATGTCGAACTCTTTGGCAAACGCATCAGCGTCCGGGTTGGTGAAGCTGTGTCTCGCACCCGGGTAGGTGATGATGGTGTAGTCCACGCCTGCCTCTTCCATCTCCTTCTTGAATGCTTCCATCTGCTCTTTCGTCACGAAGTTGTCGTCCTCCCCGTGGCAGACGAGAACGCTCGCGGTGACCACCCCCTGCTGTGCGGGGTGTGCTGTCGCGAGACTGCCGTGGAAGCTCACGACGCCTTTGATGTCGAGTCCCATGCGCGCCGCGTGGAGCACAACGCCGCCTCCGAAGCAGTAGCCGATGGCTGCGATGTTCGCAGGATCGGTGGTCTCCTGGCTTCTGAGCGTGTCAAGTGCCGCGACGAAACGGGCCCTCGCTGTCTCCATGTTCTGCATGACTTCGCTCGCGAACGCCTGGGCATCCTCAGGATGGTCTGCCTGCTTCCCGTCTCCGTACATGTCGACCGCAAGTGCTGTGTACCCCAATTCGGCCAGCATCCGTGCTCGTTTTCGTGCGTAGGCGTTGTGTCCCCACCACTCGTGTACCACGAGAATGCCGGGTCGCTTCCCTGTGATGCTGGCATCGTAGGCGATGGTCCCCTTCATCGATGTTCCATCGGCAGTGTAGACGACTTCTCTCTCTTCGATCTGCGGCCCCCCTCGCTTTCCGCAAGCACTTGCGACGATCGCCATAGCGACAATGAAGACGAAGGTGACTGATTTCATGGGTCGCTCCTTGGTTTCTCTGGGAATGCGAGCTGTTCGGCAATGCGCATACTCGGGAAAAAAGGTGGAAGAGTCAACCCCGTGACCTTCAGTCCATTCTGGCTTTGCCGTAGCGAGCCAGGAACGCGTTTTCCGAGTCCACTGTCCCGAGGAGTACTATTTCAGAGCCCTCGCCGAGGAGCGTGGCGGGATCTGGGTTGATCTGCGTGCGATGGTCGTGCGATATGGCGATGATGCTGCAGCCGCATTCTTCCCTGACTGATGTTTCGGAGAGTCTCTTGCCCGAGAGAGAGGGGGGGAGTTGTACCTTGAAGACATCCACCCCTTCGGCCAGCATGACGATATTGCCGTGCCTGAGGATGTTCACGATCATGTTTGCCCCCATTGAGGCGTAGGACATGACGAAATCGCATCCTGCCCGATGGAGAATCTGGACGTTGCGGTCGTAGGTGGCACGGCTGATAATCTGGATGTCCGGCCTGAGATGTCGGCAGTAGGTGGTGAGGTAGATGTTTATCTCATCGTCGTGCGTCGTGATGGCCACTGCCGGGGCCTCCATGATCCCCGCGGCAAGGAGGACGGTACGGTCTGCCGCGTCTCCTGCTATCAGCTTCTCCGGGTCGATCGCTGGGTGATGGGAACGATCGACGATGCGGTAATCCAGCTCTCGTTCTGAGAGGGAACGCGCCATTGCTCTGCCCACGTTACCTCCTCCGAGGACAACGACAGGGGCGCGCGAGACATTGTAGATGCAGAAGAGCTCGTTGTAGAGCTCGATCTGCTCCTGGGACCCTGCCAGGACGAGAACGGTCTGCTTGCCAATCACCGTCTCCGGGGTTGCGGTTCTAAACTCTCCCTGCTCCCACACGCCCACAACGGTGACACCCGTGAGTTTCCGCACACCCGTTTCCTCCAGCGTCCGTTCGACAAGGGGGGTGCCGGCGGCGGTGGCTTCTGCGATGACGAGGTCATCCATCTGACCGATGACGTGGGCGATTGCATCCCCCGCAACCGTTCGCCTGGCAAGCGACTGTCCCATGAGTTCGTCCAGCGTCACCACATGGTTGCAGCCCGCGAGGGTCAGGATCTCTGCCGCGGTCGAATCGGTGGCAGTGGCGACGATGGGAACGCGTGTTGAGATCTGTCGGATGGCGTAGGCCGCGCTGGTGTTCGTGATGTTGGGGCCTGTAGCTGCGACGAGGGCTGCGCTTCCCACGCGGACCTGCCTGTAGGTTTCAGGGTCGTCCCACGCTCCCAGAACGGCCCGCACGCCGTGGTCCCGGAGGTAGGAGGCCTCGGTGAGCTCTGGAACGATCAAGACGTAGGGGTGGCCAAAGTGCTTCAACTTATCGATGGTTGCCGCTGCGGTCGGCCCGTACTGGATCAGGACGACATGATCGCGCGCCGCCCTCGGCAGTTCGCGCGGAACTCTCGCGGCGGATTGAAACAGCTGGAAGATCGTGAAGGGAACGATGACAAGGAGGAAGACCACGCCGGTCACGAGGACAAACGTGGTAAACACCTTGCCAATCTCGCTCACAAAGACAATGTCCCCGAGGCCCAGCGTGGTCATTGTGGTGAATGTCCAGTAGACACCTGTTACCCAGCTGTGAGATTGCCCCTCGAAATCCATGATCACTTGGAAGGTGACCGTGTCAAAGACGACGAGCACGACCATGGTGAGGATGAGACGGGTGAGCATGCGGGCATTGCGCTTGCTCGTGACGCGCTCGAGGACGTCAAGGGAGGGGAGGGGGAAAAGCCGAATCTGGTCGAACCGCTTTTTCATGCTGCTCTGCCTGGGGGGGTGTTCTCCAGCAAAGCTAGCGTAAGCCCCTGAGACAATCAATAGGATGAACCCCCAGCGGTCTCAAGGCGTGGTTTATGGGGCCATACCCTCGCATGCTCCGCGGCCTGCCGCTCTTCACCTGGCAGCTGGTGCAATTGAATTGAGGATTTTCTATATTTCGCGGGATGGAAGGAGCAACGCTGAAGGGATTGTGAAACACCACCGGGCGAAAACCAGAGCACAGTTCTGCACGAGATGCGGCAACGAGCTGGAGGAATTCTGTGTATCTCCGGAGGCGAAGAACCTCGAGGCTCTGCATGCTGCGGCCCTCCGCTGCAAGCTGGAGGGTCGGAAGAACGGGAAGGTGTGCGCCAAGATCTTCATTGCGGGGGACACTCCCTCTTCCACGTTGCTTGCAGGACCGCGCAAGAGAATCACCAGGAAGTCCCTCCAGGACCTCAAAGAATCCATTCTTCGGACAATCCGCGAACAAGCTGACCGGTAGGCCGCCGCACTCCAGCCATGTCCCACCCAACTCATGCCACGCGCGCTGAAATCGATATCGCGGCGTTCCGGCATAACCTGGATGCCGTGACGTCGTATACGGGCCCCGACGTCAAGGTGATGGCCGTCGTCAAGGCAAATGCCTACGGGCATGGATCGGTGCGCATGTCGGAGGAGGCCATCCGCCACGGCGTGGAATATCTGGCTGTCGCCCGTTTTCACGAGGGGGTGGAGCTGCGTGAAGCGGGAATCCGGCATCCGTTGGCTCTGTTTGAACTCCTCCAGGATGAGCATCTGCTCCCGTCGATCGAATACGACATGGTCCTCACGGTGGTATCCGCAGAGGGCGCCGGAAAGGTGAATCAGGCGGCACAGCGTGCGGGTAGAGTGGCACGGGTCCACGTCAAGGTCGATACGGGGATGGGTCGCCTCGGTGTTCTCCACCATGAGGCGGCTGATGTTGTCGAAAGAATCGCGCGACTCGGTTCCATCGAACTGGAGGGTGTCTACAGCCATTTCGCCACCTCTGAAGAGAGCGATCGTGCGTTCGCGAAGCTGCAGCTCTCCCGTTTCCAGGATCTTCTCCTGGAACTCGACAGGAGAAAGGTGGAGATTCCCCTTAGGCACATGGCAAACAGCGGAGCCATTATCTCAATGCCTGATTCCCACTTTGACATGGTCAGACCTGGCATTATGATATACGGATACCCGCCCGGGAGAGGTATGCCCGAGCGCTATCCGGTGCGACCTGTCATGTCGATCAAATCGAGGGTGGCGTCGATCAAAACCGTGGGAGCAAAAACGAGCATCTCCTACGGGAGGCGGTACTTCACCAGAGAGAAGACGGTCATTGCGACGATTCCGATCGGCTATGCCGATGGCTATACCAGGATTCTGACAAACAGGTCCCGGGCGCTGATCCGGGGCAGGGCCTACCCTGTCGTGGGTACCGTGACCATGGATCAGGTCATGGTCGATGTTGGACCCGGGGGAGGCGTCTGTGAAGGGGACGAGGTCACGCTGATCGGGAGAGACGGTGATGAGCTCATAACGGCCTGGGACATCGCAGATTTGGCCGAAACGATACCGTATGAAGTGACCTGTCTCATTGCACCGAGAGTCCCCAGGGTCTATCTCCCTGGAGGGTGAGGGCCCCATGCAACGGACTTCCGTTCTCCATATGATGGGGAAGCGAGCGCAGAGGAAACCGGCTGAGGCTTGATGACGTTCTCATACGTATGGTGCACCTTCAGAGTCTATATCGACCCATGGCCAAACTCGTGTTGGCCGTTTTCCTCCTCGGGGTATCAGGCACCCCTTTCAGCGTGGCCTACTGCTCGATGGACGGGGAGCCGGAGGGCTGCTGTTGCGGATCCGGATGCTGCGCTCCGGAGAACGATGCCCCATCCCCCGCCGGGAACCTCTCTTCGGAGAGCGCGGTCATCGGGGGGCCTCTGTTGTGTTGTCGTGACGACCGAGACAGAATCCCCCCTCGGTGAGGTGATCCTGATCTCCGAGTTGTCAAAGGGGCGACTACCCTTCAGCGACCGGGTCGCTGGTGTCCAGGGCGAGAGATTCTTGCCAAAACCAGTCGGGGCATGCACCGCCTGTTCCTCCAGAACCAGTTCCGGACTATGCGCTCTGAATGCAACTTTGCGCCTCCTCCCTCTTGATGTAATCTTCCCTGAAGATACGATTGACCGCTAGGCGGACGCCGCCGCACAGGCCGGATGACGTCTGCTGCGGCTGTTGTCACGTGAACTTCAGCATCAGTACGAAGTGTCACGCTCACCATCTTTGTCGGGAGAAGGAGGGATGCATACTCTGAAGACCATCACGACCATCGTCAGTGCAGGGTTGTTGTTGCTCTCCGCAATGACCCGCTCGGCTGCCTCAGAACGAGCTGAAGCCCGCCGTATTGCGGACTCCCTGGAGGCTTCATACGACAACATCCAGGCCGATCTGAGCCGCATCGACTCGAACGCCCGATTGAGCGACTGTCTGGTTGTCGCAGCCGCAATTCGGGTTTGAGATCTGCCTTCTGCAGGTGGAGGGCAGCATTGGAGAAATCCGGATATGCTGGATCCCTCCCCGATCCGGTCTTCTCCTACCGGTATCTTATCGAAAGCCTTGAGACGAGGGTGAGCCCTCAGCAGTACGGTCTCAGGCTGAGGCAATCGTTCCCCTGGTTCGGGGCTCTCGCGGCACAGGGGGATCTGGAGTTCGAGGCCGCGGCAACCGCGTTTCAGGAGGTTCAGTCCAGACGACTCCGCCTCAACTACCTGGTCAGATCTGCATACTTCGAATACTACTACCTCGGACAGGAATTGGCGCTGACCAGAGATAATCTGGTACTGGTTCTGCGGCATCTCAACGGGAGGGCGGCCAACCGTTGAATCCGACCGGCCCTGATGACCACTGCGATGACCATCCTCGCGCTCCTCCCCGTGCTGACTTCGACGGGCCGCGGATCCGATATCACGGTGCCGGTGGCCATTCCTTCATTTTGGGGCATGGCGATGGTCCTGGTGACGGTATTCCTCGCCCCGGTGCTCTACAGTGCGCTTGCCGGGCGTCGATTGAGGAAGGGGATGGAATAGCTGAGGCCGGTCGTGACAGGTGTGACGGGGGACAATCCGGCGCCTGAAATCTCCAGGCGCCAATTGACAATGGAAACGGAATTCTGCATTATACGGCGTTCTCAGGTGCACTTCTAACAGGGGTTATGCTATGACGATTCTTCTCGTTGATGACGAGCCCGAGTACCGCCTCATAATGAAGAACGTATTGAACGGGGAGGGATGGGATGTTCTCCTCGCGGAGAACGGACAGGAGGCTCTCGAGAGGCTCAAGGAGCATCCTGTCGATCTGGTTGTCACCGATATCTACATGCCGGTTATGGACGGGATAAAGTTCCACCGAACCGTCAGAGCTCTCCCGCAGTTTGAATCGCTTCCGTTCCTCTTCGTCTCCGCCTATGATGACCAGCATACGCTCGACGCGATCAAGGATCCGAACCACGAGGGCTTCGCCCGGAAAACGAGACCGGTAGAAGAGATTCTGGAGTGGATCACCTATCTTTCTACTCCCACGGACCGGAGGCCGAAATCTCCCCCCTCGCCGATGCCCCTCAAGAGCGCACGCATGCGCAGGGGAGGTTCGAACACGCCGATCTACTGATAGCTTTCTGCCTGTATCCTCGCATCCGAGGTTCCCTGCTCCCTTCGTCACTACGGTTCCACAACCTCTCATGACCAATGTCCGACACAATACGTGCTCCTGGCGTCCTCGTCACGGGGGCTAACGGCGAAATGGGTCACGGCCTCATCGAACGGCTGGCGGAAGCCGGGAACACCAACATTATCGCTATCGACGTCAGGCCTCTCGATGACCCCTTACGGAGGATGGTCTCCTCGTCTATTACCGGCGATATCCTGGACCAACGACTCCTGGAACGGCTCCAGAGTGAATACGAAATCCACACCGTCTACCATCTTGCCGCGCTCCTCTCGACGCGTGCGGAATTCACCCCCGAGGCAGCACACCGGGTGAACGTCGAAGGGACCATGCTCCTCCTCCGATTGGCAATAGACCAGTCGGGGTGGCACGGGGAGTCTGTGAGGTTCCTCTTTCCCAGTTCCATCGCGGTCTACGGCCTCCCCTCGCTGGAGACAAAGCTGCGGGCCGGCAAGGTCAAGGAGCACGAGTGGAACTTCCCGATGACCATGTACGGCTGCAACAAGCTCTACTGCGAGCACCTGGGGAGGTACTACGCGACACACTACCGCCAGCTGGCCGCGGACGCCCAGAAGAGGGGCGTGGATTTCCGCTCCATCCGGTTCCCTGGACTCATCAGCGCCGTGACGGTCCCGAGTGGTGGGACGAGTGACTACGCGCCGGAGATGCTCCATGCGGCCGCGCAGGGGAAACGGTACGCCTGTTTCGTCCGCGGAGACACGCGCATTCCGTTTATGGCGATGCCTGATGCGATCGAGGCTCTCCTCAGGCTCGAGGCCGCGCCGCGGGAACGGCTGTCCCAGACGGTCTACAACATTGCCAGTTTCAATCTCTCTGCCTTGGAAGTGCGTGACATGGTGGTGCGGGAGTTTTCCGGCGCGGTTGTCGAGTTCGACATCGATGAGAAACGTCAGGCCATCGTCGATTCCTGGCCCGAGCAGGTAGATGATTCCGCGGCGCGGAGGGACTGGGGTTTTTCGCCTGCCCTTGACCTGGATCGTGCCTTCGGGGAGTACCTGCTTCCTGGAATTCAAGATCGCTACAGCATATGACCTGTGTGAAGAGAGACTCACGCAGTCTCCTGCGCTTCCCCGGCCTGGGGGTGCTGCCGGGTGTCACTCTCCTCCTCTCTCTGGTGTTTCCCCCGCATGGCGCGGCTGTCGACCGATTGGAGGGGCATCGTCAGGTTGCGCGGGCGCTGATAGAGGAAGGCTTGCGGACATGTGAAGCCCATGCCATACTGACGGAGTTGACCTCAGTGGCCGGTCATCGGCTCAGCGGCTCGCGCGGAGCCGAGATTGCCGTAGCGTTTGCCCTCCGCATGATGAGGAGTCAGGGGCTCGAGGAGGTGCGGGTCGAGTCACTGATGGTCCCGCGCTGGATCCGAGGCGAGCTGGAGGAAGCACTCATTATTGGCGGCGGTGCCGATACAGTTTCCCTCTCTGTCTGTGCTGTCGGAGGGAGTATCGCGACACCTGAGGAAGGAGTGTTTGCCGAGGTGGTGGAGGTGCAGTCATTCGAAGAACTGCACGCACTCGGCGAGCGCGTTCGCGAGAAGATCGTCTTTTTCAACCGTCCCATGGATCCGACGATTCTGGACACGTTCACTGCCTATGAAGGTGCGGTCGATCAGAGGGGAAGCGGGGCGGTGGAAGCTGCGTTGATGGGTGGAGTTGCCGCATTGATCCGTTCGGTGACCACACAGCTGGACGACGTGCCGCATACAGGGTCGATGAGGTACAGGAAAAGCGTGCCGAAAATCCCCGCAGCAGCGGTGAGCACCTTGGGAGCCAACCGCCTCAGCAGCTTGCTGCAGGCGGGTGAGAGACCCCGGGTACGGCTGCGCCTCTCCTGCGAGACGATGTCCGACGTCCCCTCGGGGAACGTTCTCGGACAGATCACAGGCTCGAAATACCCTAATGAGATCATCCTGGTGGGGGCTCACCTCGACAGCTGGGATAAGGGGACGGGAGCACACGACAATGGGGCTGGTTGTGCCCAGGCGATTGAGGTGCTCAGACTCATTCGGACGCTGGGCATGAAACCCGCCCGGACTATACGCGCTGTCCTCTTCATGAACGAGGAGAACGGGAACCGCGGCGGGCCAGCCTATGCCGAGGCGCCGGAGCGGGCTGGAGAAAAGCACATTGCTGCTCTGGAATCGGATCGCGGTGGGTTCTCTCCACGAGGTTTCACGGTGGATGGGGATTCTCTTCTTCTGCAGAGAGTCGAGCGCTGGCAGCCTCTCTTCGAGGAGCTGGGAGCGGGACACTTCGGGGCCGGTCACGCCGGGGTCGACATATCACCGCTGGTGGAGAATGGCGTCCCGGGGTTCGGGCTCCTTGTGGACGACCAGCGCTATTTCGACTACCATCACTCCGAGAATGACACGATTGACAAGGTTCACCGGCGAGAGCTCGAGATGGGCGCAATTGTCCAGGCGCTTCTCTGCTACCTGATATCAGAGGAGGGGCTCTGATCTTCCTATACCAGCGATACAGTGGGAGAGTCTCGGAAAAATGGGTGCTCTCGTGTAGAAGGAGTGGTATCGGTCCACCACGCAGGGAGGTTTGGATGACCAGCATTAACGGGGCGAGGTTTTCGACCATTGTCCGCGCCGGTCGGACAACCTACTTTGTCGATGTTCGTGAGGCGAGGAACGGAAAGAAATTCCTCTCGATATCGGAAAGCAGGATTGACGCGGACGAGAAGAGGCAACGATCGACCCTCAGGGTCTTCAGCGAAACAGTGGAGCAGTTCCGACACGCAATTGATGAGGCGGCAGCGGTGATAGCTGAGTAGCCCTGGTCTCCGTTCAGGGGCGTGAGGGTGTCCAGTCTGGACACCCTTTTTTTTGGCTTTCCAGGCTGGTTTTCCCGGTTGACCCTTTCGGGCATTGGCTGCATCTCACACGGTAATAGGCAAAAAAACAGCATCCTCAGGAGGAAACACACACCATGGAGCACCTGACAAAAGAAACCTTCCGCGAGAAGGTGTTTGATTTTGAGAACAACAAGGACTGGAAGTTCGCGGGCAACCTCCCATGCATCATCGACTTCTACGCGGATTGGTGCGGTCCCTGCAAAGCGGTTGCTCCTGTTCTCGAGGAGCTTGCCACGGAATACAAGGGAAAGATCGACATCTTTAAGGTCGATACGGAGAAAGAGCAGGAACTGGCGGCGATGTTCGGGATCAGAAGTATTCCGTCGCTTCTGTTCTGCCCGTCGGACGGCAAGCCTCAGATGGCCATGGGAGCGCTCCCGAAGGAGGCTTTTGTGGATGCCATCAATTCGGTCTTGCTTCCGAACTGAGGTCTCAGGACTCCGGGTACTCCAGCTGTGGCCCGGTGAGCAGAGACGCTGATGGAATTCGCGTTTGGGGTTTCGCTGTTGGTGGTTCGTCTTCGTCTGCCGCGTGGGTGTCCGGTTGATGAGCACTCAATCGGGTAGGGCAGGTAACCCCCGGGTGCGTGCAAGACGAGCGACGTCCGCGTGAACGAACGGCCGATGCAGGACGGGCATCGGCCGTTCCATTTTTCTGCTGATTGATTTTCTCCCGTTTTGTGGTATATTCTTGAAATTGGTGCCCACACGATGGCCGAAATCTTCCCCATAGTAACTGTCCTCCTTCTCCTCCTGCTGATTATCCTGTCGGTTCTGAGTCTTCTCCGCACCTCCAGGGGAGCCTCCTTCAACCGGGTAGAATCCCAGATGACCGGCCTCAGCGAGAGCATCGAGAAACTGGAACGGGCACTCCGGGAGGAGTTCGGGAGAAACCGTGAGGAATCGGGGCTCGGCGGGCGACAGCTCAGGGAGGAAGTCACCGCATCGGTGAAATCTTCGGGAGAGACGATTGCGGCCAGGATTGCGGAGATGGCAACCCTTCAAAACACTCAGCTTGAGAGCTTTGGAAATCAGCTCACAATCCTCACGGACTCACTCCAGCAGCGCCTGGAAGCTGTCAGGGGGACGGTGGAGCAACGACTGAAGATGCTCCAGGACGAGAACAGCCAGAAACTGGAGCAGATGCGTGAGACGGTGGACGAGAAGCTGCACGCGACACTCGAACAGCGCCTGGGGGAATCATTCAAGCTGGTGAGCGAGCGGCTGGAACGGGTCTATCAGGGTCTGGGAGAGATGCAGACGCTGGCATCCGGCGTGGGCGATCTGAAGAAGGTGTTGACAAATATCAAGACGCGTGGCACCTGGGGGGAGGTCCAGCTGGGGGCACTGCTGGAGCAGATTCTGACGAAGGATCAGTATGCCCGAAACGTGGCAACGCGACCCGGGGGGAGTGAGCGTGTGGAGTACGCGATCAAGTTGCCGGGGAGGGACGCCGGAGACGGCGCTGTTGTCTGGTTGCCGATTGACGCGAAGTTCCCGCAGGAGGATTTTCAGCGCCTGCTCGACGCGCAGGAGGAGGCAAATAGCTCTGCCGTGGAAGAGGCAGGTCGCCTGCTGGAGAGTAGGATCAAGGGTGAGGCAAAAGCCATTCGCGAGAAGTACCTCGACCCGCCGCACACCACCGATTTCGGGATTATGTTCTTGCCGACAGAGGGGCTCTACGCGGAGGTGACGAGGCGAATCGGGCTCTGCGAGCATCTCCAAAGAGAGTACCGCGTCACCATCGCCGGTCCGAACACCCTTGTGGCTTTCCTGAACAGTCTCCAGATGGGGTTCCGCACACTTGCCATTGAGAGGAGATCGAGCGAGGTCTGGTCGCTGCTGGGCGCGGTGAAGACAGAATTTGGGCGGTTTGGGGAGATTCTGGATAAGACAAAGAAGAAGCTGGACGAGGCGAGCAATACTATCGAGAGCGCCGCAACGCGGTCACGCGCGATCGAACGGAAGCTTCGCGACGTGCAGCAGCTCCCGGCCTCCGACGCGGCACAGCTGCTCGGAGAATCGGAAGGGAGAGAAACCGGTGAGGGGTGACTCCCCGGGTCTCCTGAGGCGCCTGTAAGTATGCACCGAGGCAACGTCAACAATAATTGAAGGAGGTACAGTGAGAACTCCGTATCTTTTCTTACACGCCATTCTGGGGATTCTGGTGGTCGCGTTGATCGGCTGCGGCTCCTCAAGCACTGTGGAGCGGGTTAGCCCCGATGAGACCATTGATCTGAGCGGAGACTGGAATGACACCGATTCCCGTCTTGTTGCAGAGGAGATGATAAAGGACTGCCTCTCGCGTCCGTGGCTCGCCGAATTCGGCCGGCAGGAAAGCCGTTCGCCGGATGTGATTGTCGGCACCGTTCGCAATCGTTCCTCAGAACACATCTCTACCTCGACCTTCATCAAGAACCTGGAGCGTGAGCTGATCAATTCCGGCCGCGTCAATTTCGTTGCCTCCAAGGAGGAGCGGGGGGAAGTCCGCGACGAACGCGCCGACCAGCAGGAGTTTTCCTCCGACGAATCCGTCAAGCGTTTCCAGCAGGAGGCGGGTGCGGACTTCATGCTCATAGGCGAGATAACAAGCATCATTGACCAGGCGGAGGGGGAGAAGGTGAAGTACTACCAGGTCAACCTCGAACTGGTCAATGTCGAGACCAATCGCAAATCGTGGATCGGTGAGAAGAAGATCAAGAAGTATATCTCCCGGGATGGTTCAAAGTTCTGACGGACAGCTGCCGTCGACACTCTTGTTAGGGTGACATGTCCACTCTCCAGGGAATAGGAAGAGCGTTGCGGTTCCCCGCCACAGCGCTCTTGTTTTTGGCCGGGTGCGGTGTATCCGGAAGCCTCTATCGCGACGTGGAGCATGACGTGTCAGCGGGGCGGTACCTGGAGGCCGCAAGAACGGTCCGGGTCAACGTGGACGAATACGGGGAGAAGAGCTCGGTCCTCTACAAGCTCGACATGGGTGTGCTCTATCACTACGCAGGCCTCTCGGACTCCAGCACCAGCTACTTCCTCTCCGCGGAAAAGGAAATTGAAGAGCTCTACACCAAGAGCATATCCCTGGCCGCTGTGTCGATGGTCCTGAACGACAACGTTCTCCCCTATGAGGGTGAGGATTTCGAGAAGGTGTTAATCAACATCTTCCTCGCTCTGAATTTTGCCGAAGCGGGGGAGCCCGATGAGGCCCTGGTCGAAGCACGGAAGGTGGACATCAAGCTTCGCGAGCTGGCGAGGAAATACGACGGAGAGAACAAGTACAAGGAGGATGCGTTTTCCCGCTACCTCGCGGGTGCGCTCTACGAAGATGCCGGCGAGATGAACGACGCCTTCATCTCCTACAAGCTCGCCTATGAGGCGTACGAGACCTATGAGGCGCAGTACGGAATTCCCGCACCATCGTTTCTGCTCGATGATCTCGTGAGGACCGCCACGGCAATGTCCTTTACGGAGGAGGTCGAACGCTACCTGGCTGCCGGGGGGAAGCCGTATGATCCGCGTGGGGCGCCCGCAGGGAGCGTCATTGTCATCGCGTATGCGGGAAAAGGTCCCATCAAGAGGGAAATTCGGCCCACGGTGAGCATCCCCGATGAGGAAGGGACGATCCACACGTTTCAGATTGCCCTGCCTGAGTTCCAGGTCCGGTACGGGCAAGCGCGAAGGTACTCCGTTGAGGCGGAGAGCGCTGATTCGGCGGGCCTCCGGGCGGAGATGGAGCTTGTGGAGGACGTCAACGCTCTTGCCGCTCAGTCGCTGGAGGATCGCCTTGGCTTGATCTACCTGAAGAGTGGTGGGCGGGCCGTCTTGAAATTCCTGGCAGCCGAAAAGGCGAAGTCGGAACTGAAGAAGAACGAGAGTGAGGCAGCCAACATCTTCGGCAGCCTGGCAATTGACATTCTGGTTGCGGCGACGGAACAGGCCGATCTTCGTTGCTGGCGAACGCTACCTGCGGAATTCCAAATGACCCGCCTGAACCTCGCGCCGGGAAAGCACAGGGTGAGGATCTCAGCCTCCGATGGAGCCTTCGGGCTCACATCTGAGACGTTCACGGTGAGGCCCGGAAAGGTGACGTTCGTCGTGGTAGATGATCTCCGGTGATGCGAGGGAGGTCCCTCTCGAGGGCTATTCGCCGGCCGGTTCGTCTCCCTGGTCCGGGCGGTGAGGTCCTTCGTTCAGCTTGGTGAGGAAGTAGAGCAACTGGGGGAGAGGGGTGAGTTTGTTGAATTTGAAGTCCACCGTCGGATCGTCAAGGTGGAGGACGTTGAGGATTTCATCGTGGCCGGATACCCAGGCGAACGGAATATGCTTCAGGCTCTCGTCAGCCCTGACGTTTGAGTGAAGGTCAAGACCGTTCATCTTCGGCATGAGCGCGTCCGAAATGACCAGATCCACAGACTCCTTCTTCAGGAGGCCCAGAGCCGTTTCGCCGTCCGGAGCCCTCAGTACATCGTGTGAACAGAGTGTCAGCACCTCTCCAAGAAGGTTCAGATAGACGGGATCGTCGTCAACAAGCAGTATCTTCATCGCCTGGAAGCTATTCATCCTGTTCATCCAGACACAAATCTCACGCCAGAGTGGTCCCGCCCAGAATGGGGGTTTTTGTGTTTTTTTGCTCTTTTTGCCATACCTCGTATGCAGATTCTTCAATCGGCCCCCATCACCACGAATTGCCGGTCTCTTCTGGCTGAGCGTTAGCCCCTCCTTTCGTCCATAATCGTGCGTTCGAGAAGGAACCGCATGGTTTCAGGATGTGTTCTCAAGGGGACCGCACAAAAAGCACAAATCGTATGAAAACAGTTGCTGTCATAGGATCGGGTTTTGGCGGGCTCGCTGAGGCGATACGCCTCCGGAGCCGGGGTTATCGGGTGCTCCTCTTTGAGAAGCGGGTGAAGCTCGGGGGAAGAGCTTACCAGCTCAGGAAGGATGGCTACACCTTCGATATGGGTCCTTCCCTGGTCACTGCACCCTTTGTCCTTGAGCGACTCTTTCAGGCGGCGGGGCGGAAGATGTCTGATTATCTGGACCTCGTCCCTCTGGATCCCTTCTACAGAATCTACTTCAGCGACAAGTCCTTCATGGACTACACGGGTGATCCGGACCAGATGAAGAGAGAGATGCGAAAGTTCTCCCCCCGGGATGCAGACAACTATGACCGCTTCTTTGCACGTATCAAGGGGATCTACGACGCGGTGATCATCGAGGGGCTCGGCTCAACCCCCTTCCACTCATTGAGGACATTCCTGGGTTTTCTCCCTCGTGCGCTGCGCCTTGGCGCCGTCCTCCCCGCCTATTCGGTGGCAAAGAGATACTTCAAAGATGACCGGAACAGGTTCGCGTTCTCCTTCCACTCGCTCTTCATTGGCGGCTCGCCCTTCCGGGTTCCAAGCGTCTATCTGATGATTCCGTATCTGGAGAGAGATGCCGGCGTCTGGTTTGCACGAGGGGGGATGTACACCATTGTACGTGCCCTTGAGAGACTCTTTCGCGAACTGGGGGGGGAGGTTTTCACCAATACGGAGGTGGAACAGATCCTCGTGGAAGGTGGAGCGGCGCGGGGCGTGCGTGCGAACGGAGAGCTGTTTCCTGCAGATGCTGTGGTCTCTAACGGTGACGTGGCGTGGACCTACAAGCGCCTTCTGAAGCGAGAGCACAGAAAGAAGTGGGCTGATAGGGCAGTTGACAGGCTCCACTTCTCCATGAGTTGCTTCCTTCTCTACATCGGGTCGCGGCGTCAGTATCCACAGCTCAAACACCATACGCTCATCCTTGCCGAGAGGTACCGGGAGCTCGTGCGGGATATCTTTGACCGAAGGGTGATCTCTGATGATTTTTCGATGTACCTCCACGTCCCGACGCGCACCGATCCGGGTATGGCCCCTGAGGGTTGCGAGAGCATCTACGTCCTTGTTCCGGTTCCCCACCTCGGAAGCGGCATAGACTGGGCGGTCCAGGCGGAACCGTTTCGAGAGAGAATACTCGAGTACCTCGAAACCGATTTTGGATTGCAGGGACTTCGTTCGAGTATCGAGGTGCTGGAGATGTTTACCCCGGAGGATTTTCACGGAGAACTCCGTTCATATCTGGGGAATGCCTTCAGCTTGGAGCCGCGCCTGACGCAGAGCGCATACTTCAGGCCCCACAATCGAAGTGAGGACGTGAAGAACCTCTACCTCGTCGGCGCCGGGACCCATCCGGGCGGAGGGTTTCCGGGCGTGTTGCTGGGAGCGGAGGCGACCGAGAAATGCATTGTCGAGGATCTCGGACCCGACCAAACGCCGTAATGTGTCAACAAGCGTGAAGAGTGAACCCACGCATGCAGACGACAATTCTCTCGACCGCCGACGTTGCCAGGCTCTTTGACGTCACTGAGACAACCGTCAAGCGCTGGGCCGATGAGGGAACTCTCAAGTGCCAGCGGACCCCTGGGGGCCACCGGAAGTTCGCAATACGATATGTGATCGAATTTGCTGAAAGGAATCACTTCGACCCCGTCGGTGCCATAGACCTCATGCGGGAGACGCGATTCTCCCCTCCGTTGCAGGCCGCGGTTCTCTCTCGCGACTTTCCAGCACTTGCACGTGAGTACACCAGCAGGGCAATGGCAGCCGACGAGGAGAGTCTGTTGGCATTCTTCTCGTACCTCTACGAGCACAAGGTTGCACTTTGGGAGATCCATGATCTGGTTCTCCGCGGCGGCATGCAGGAGATAGGAGAACGATGGATGCGTGGTGAACTCGGGGTGGAGGAGGAACATCGTGCTTCGGCCAGGACGGTCGATGCGCTCGCCAGGCTCCAGACCCAGGTTTTCGTGAAGCCATCAAGGGGGAAGTCGTCCCTGCTGGCCTGCCTTGGGGAAGACCTGCACGAGATTGGGCTGCGATGTGCCTCATGTATCTTCGAGGCTGAAGGCTGGGGCGTACATTACCTCGGGGCGAGAACGCCGCGTAACGCGATTATTGCAGCTGCGAGGAAGGTTGCACCGGATGTACTTGCAGTTTCGGTCTCGATGGGGGACCGGCCGGAGAGTGTGAGGAGCGATATCGGGGAGATCTCGGCAGCAGCACGGGAGGTCGGGGCGCAACTCGTTGTGGGTGGCCGGGGGGCAATGGCGGCGTTCACCGAACAGGGAGGTGCTGACGAGATCCTGACATCCTCACGGGACCTCCTCGAGTACCTCCGAAGGGTGGAGAAGAGTAACGGGCCGGGAATTCATGAAACGAACATCAGAAACGGGACCGTGGAGGAATGAGACGCTCCGGAGCTCTCCCCCTTGCAGAGGCCTATGCGGAATGCCAGGCAACTACCCGTGCTCACGCAAAGAGTTTCTACTTTGCCTCACATGTTCTCCCCAAGGAAAAGCGACTCTCGGCCTATGCGGTGTATGCGTTTTGTCGGAAGGCGGATAACGCGGTTGACAGGACAGAGGGACTCCTCTCCCCCGAGCAGGGCGCTGAAAGCCTCCGGCAGGTTCGCGAGAAGCTGAATGATGTCTACGACGGATCAGGATCGATCGAGGGGCCTTTTCTTGCGCTGCACCATACGGTGGAACGGTATGAGATTCCGCGGCAGTACTTCGACGATCTGCTGCGGGGAGTGGAGATGGACCTGAGGAAGAGGCACTACGAGACCTTTGAGGAGCTCAAGCAGTACTGCTACTGTGTGGCTTCGGTTGTGGGTCTCATCATGACGAAGATCTTTGGCGTCACGAACGAGAACGCACGGCACCATGCGATTGACCTGGGGATAGCGATGCAGTTGACCAATATCCTGAGAGATGTCAAGGAGGACTATACTTTGGGTCGCGTCTACCTCCCGCGGGAGGATCTGGAGCGCTTCGGGTACACCGAAGAGGATCTCGCCCGGGGTGTTGTCAATGCAGCATTCGTCTCCCTCATGCGGTATCAGGTAGCCAGGGCGCGTGAGTACTATTGCAGTGCCGAGCAGGGGATTCCGTTTCTGGCCGACGGCGGGTCTCGATACTGTGTTCGACTCATGAGCAGCACGTACGCGGGAATTCTGGACCGGATAGAGGAAGGGGCGTACGATGTCTTCAGTCATCGTGCGTATGTGCCGCTCCGGGGGAAACTGCGCGTCGCGGCACATCTCATCCTCAGGGGGGATGCCCAGCCGGGAGTACGACGGTCACGTGGCCATCAGCGAGTCGACAGTCAGGAGTGAGGAAGAACGCCCTATGAATCCGGAAGAGACCTTTGCCACCTACACCAGACGGCTCAAGGCGGTCGTGGAAGAGAGGATGGAGTCGGTCGTATTGCGCACCCAATCCCCCGAACTCCGGACGGCTCTGCAGCACTGTGCCGTGGGGGGGAAGAGGGTGCGGCCCATCATCGCAATGCTCTCCTGTGCCGCAGCTGGCGGGAGGGATCTGGATGCCCTGGATGCCGGTGTCGCGGTGGAGCTGCTCCACACGGCCTCTCTCGTCCATGATGATATTATGGATAGATCTGAGACGAGGCGGGGAAGGCAGGCTGTGCATACGAAATTCGGGACCGATATGGCCATCCTCGTGGGTGACGCCCTCACCGCCCTCGCCTTCAAACTCGTTCACGGCGTCTCCTCACCCCGCAAGGAGAAGATACTGAAGGTCTTCACCGATAGCTTCCTGTCCTTGTGCGAAGGTCAGGCGGAGGATCTTGCCTTTGCCAAGCGTGGAGCAGTCAGCAGAGACGCGCATGAATCGATGGTCCAGAAGAAGACCGCACAGCTTCTCGAGGTGGCGGCAGGCATGGGTGCTCTCATAGCCAGCGACGAGGAGCACCGGGTTCGCTGCCTCAGGTGTTTCGGGATGTATGTCGGGATGGCGTTTCAAGCGCTGGATGACGTCCTGGATGTCGTCGGTGATGAGGAGATCGTCGGGAAACCTCTGGGCGTGGATGCAAGAAACGCCCGCAGCACATTCGTGAGTCTGGACTACCTTGGAGGTGAAGCGGTGGGAGAGGCGTCGCACCGAGCCTATCAGTACACAGCCGCTGCCTGCTCCTCCCTTTCCACCCTCGGGTCGTCCATGGCGCGCGATTGTCTCGTCCTGATGGCACAGTCTCTTCTGAAGAGAAAGAGCTGAGGAGATGGCCGTCTCCAAAAAATACCGTTGCGTAGTGGTCTGGATGCGTCGGGCCCTTCGTGTCCAGGACAACACGCCTCTCTATGCCGCCCTTCAAGATGCTGAGAAGGTGGTACCTGTTGTCTGCCTCCGGGACGCAGCGAAGTATCGTTTGCAGACACCCAGGAGGGAATTCATACGAAGTGCGCTCAAGGATCTGGAGGCCCGGATGGAGTCCCTGGGGGGGCGCCTCTTCGTTCGCGTCGGTGCACCCGAGAGGGTTCTGCCGAGTGTTGCGCGGGACCATGCTGCCGATGCGGTCTATGCCATTGATGTGTACGATGGACCCACGCAGGCGCGCGACGAGCGGATTTCCAGGCTGCTCCGCAAGAGGGGCATAGAGTGGCGCACGTTCAAGGACGCGATTCTCTTCGAGGGAAAGGAGATCCTCTCCACCTCCGGAGTCCCCTACAAGGTCTACACGCCGTACAAGAAGGAGTGGCTTGGGCGGGCGGAGGATATCCCACGGGTCCTTCCGCGGGTCCGCACCGTGCCCACGCCGGCTCCCGGCACACGTGATATTCCGCTGAAAGAAGTGGCTGGATGCGACGGCACGCACAGCCCTGGAGGTGAGACGGAAGCCCGTCGCCGGCTGAAGAGTTTTCTCGGCACTCGTCTGCTGGAGTACAAGACCCTGCGGGATTTCCCCGGCACCGACGGAACCTCCAGGCTCTCGGACTCCCTCGCTCACGGTTCGATATCCGTGCGAACGGTCTACTGGAGCGCGCGGGAGGCCTGGGAGGAGGTTGACGCCGCGGGCCGGAGCAGCGTGGAGACCTTCATTGCCGAACTCATCTGGCGCGAGTTCTACTACAGTATCCTGCAGAACTTCCCGTTTGTCCTGGAGAGAGCATTCCGTGAGGAGTTCAATGAGATCTCCTGGTCTGAAGACAGGAGTCGCCGGGCTGCCTGGTCGGAGGGTCGCACCGGTTATCCTATCGTAGATGCAGCCATGCGCCAGCTCAACACTGAAGGTTGGATGCACAACCGGGCGAGAATGATCGTGGCTTCGTTCCTCACCAAGGATCTCCATATCAGCTGGCAGGTGGGGGAGAGGTATTTCTCTGACAGGCTCATCGACGCGGATCTCGCATCCAACAACGGTGGCTGGCAGTGGACGGCCGGAACGGGGACAGATGCCTCTCCCTGGTTCCGGATATTCAATCCGGTGTTGCAGGCAAGGAAGTTCGACCCGGCCGGTGACTACATACGGAAGTACGTTCCCGAGCTCTCCGCTGTTTCCCAGAGACATATCCATGCGCCCTGGGAGATGTCAGCGGCTGACCAGTCTCGATCGGGGTGCATCATCGGAAGAGACTACCCCGCCCCGATTGTGGATCATATGACCGCCCGATCGGTGACAAAAGAGCTATACGCTCAACCCGGCCGGACCCCCCGATCACTGAGAAGATAAACAGGACTGGAGTCCCCGATGATCTTACGATTCGTTGGTATTGCGCTTGCCGCCTTTATCGCGATGGAGTTCGTTTCCTATCTCGTACACCGCTACGTGTATCATGGGTTCATGTGGTTCCTGCACAAGAGCCACCACACGCCCAGGAAAGGGAGGTTCGAATGGAATGACCTCTTCCCCCTCTTCTTTGCGACTGTGACCATGATCCTCATGTTCGTGGGTCTTTCCGATCCGTCAGGAATGGATCTGGTGGCTCTCAGTGTCGGCATCACCCTCTACGGCGGTGTCTATCTTGTTATCCACGACCTCTATGTCCATGGACGCATGAAATCTCTTGCGCTCAAGAGCCGTTACCTGCTCCGGGTAAAGAAAGCGCATATGATTCACCATGCCTCGGGCGAGGAGCCCTACGGATTGCTCCTGTTTTCGTTCCCGGAGAAGGTGCTGGACGGTGAGACTCATCGGAGAAGAGAGGATAGTCCCGCTTGAAGACCGTTGCCGTGGTCGGTGGCGGGCTTGGAGGATTGGCGGCCGCCATACGACTCGCACACAGGGGGTACAGGGTCACGGTGTTCGAGAAGAACGACCGGCTCGGCGGCAAGATGGATGTGCGTCGTCTGGGCGGGTACACCTTCGATACGGGACCGACACTGCTGACCATGCCATCCATACTGGAGGATCTCTTCTCGTCGGTTGGCGCCAGGATGGGGGACTACGTTGAAACCCTTCCGCTCCATCCCCTCTGTCGTTATTTCTTCAGTGATGGGTCGTCACTTGATGCCTTCTCCGACCTCACGAGGTTTCGGGAAGAGGTGAAGGCCATCAGTGCAGACGACGCCTCGCGCATTGGGGATTTCTTTGAACATGCCCGCAGCATCTATGATGCTGCCGCGGGTCCGTTTCTCTTCTCGGGGTTTTCTTCTCTGCGTGGCGGGGCCTTGCTCCGGAGCATTCGGCACCTCCCCGTGCTCAGGAAGATCGATGCGTTCCGCACGCTCAGCGATGCCGTGTCTTCCTACTTTGGTGATCCCCGCATCCAGCAGCTCTTTAATCGCTTTGCCACGTACAACGGATCCTCTCCCTACATGGCGCCTGCCACGCTCGCGATCATCCCGCACGTGGAGTTCACGATGGGTGGATGGTACGTTCGCGGAGGAATGTGCCGTCTGGCTGAGGCGACGGAGAGGCTCGCAGAGGCGGTTGGGGTCAACATCCGGACAGGAAAGAGCGTCAAGCGCATTCTCCAGAGAAAGGGCGAAGCCGCGGGCGTGGAACTGGAAGACGGACACAGGGTGGAGACAGATGCTGTCGTGTGCAACGCCGACGCCCTGTATGCATACCGGACTCTCTTTGAGCCTGGCACCCTGCGGGGCGCACGTCGGTACGAACGCCTAGGCGTTTCACTCGCGGGCTTTGTCCTCCTCCTGGGTACCCGTCGCGCATATCCGCGCCTAGCTCACCACAACATCTTCTTTTCGGCCAACTACCGGGAAGAGTTTCGATCTCTCTTTGAGCACAATCTCCCGGCGTCCGACCCGACAGTGTACGTTTCGATTTCCAGCAAGGCAGATCCGCATCACGCGCCGGAGGGGGGAAGCAACCTCTTTGTTCTCGTGAATGTGCCGCCGCTCTCCCCTGCATTCGACTGGAAACAGGAGCGGGGCCGGTACCGGAAGAGGATCCTGGAAACGCTGGCGAAACGCGGAATGGAGCTCCCTGAGCAAGAGATCGATACGGAGGAGGTATTCACTCCGGCTGACTTCCAGATCCGCTACAATGCCCACCGGGGCGCAATATACGGAACCTCTTCGAACAGTCGCCTGGCCGCGTTCCTCCGGCCTGCCAACAGATCCAGGGAGCTCCGCAATCTCTTCTTCGTAGGGGGAAGCGCCCATCCGGGGGGAGGCATACCCCTGGTGCTCCTTTCGGGCAAGATTGCAGCAGGCCTCGTGGAGGAGGCCCTTCATTGAGCACGAGGATATCGTTCTGCCAGGAACTCCATCTCCCGGTTGAGAGAACCCGGGCCTTCTTCTCCGATGTCCGGAACCTCAGGAAGATCTCTCCGGCGTTCCCGAGGATGGAGATCGGCTTCGAGGATCCGCGGATCACCAAGGGAGCGGAGTTCCGGATTCAGCTCTGGTTCGGCGTTGGCGCCCTTACGTGGATCTCGAGGATAGAAACGGTTGGATCTGACGGCTCCTTCACAGACACGTTCAGCGGACGGCTCTTCCACCACTGGCGCCACACGCACCGGTTTGTTCCCTCCGGCGGGGGGACCATTGTGCTGGACGAGATTGCATACAGGCCTGCGTGGTGGTTTGCGCCGTTTGCCGGAGGATTTGTTCGTCTTCTCTTCATCTACCGACGCAGGCTTCTTCCAAGGGCAATCAGGTGATTCCTGCCAAGAAGAATAGAGCCATAGAGGCGCTTCTCGCGTCGATGAATCGCCGGATGCTACGCCGGCACTTCGAGGGAGTCTACGTCTCTGGGTCGGAGGGGGTGCAGATGCTGGACAGATCACGGCCCATCATCTTCTACGGCAACCACAGCTGCTGGTGGGATGGACTGCTGGAATTCTTCTTCTCGCATGATCTCTACGATTTCGACGCTTTCCTGATGATGGAGGAGAAGCAGCTCGTCCGCTACCCCTTCTTCCGGTGGATCGGCGCATTCTCCGTCCGGCGTGAGGTCCCCCGTGAAGGAGTTGCGGCCCTCAGGTACGCCGCCGATCTGTTCGACAGGCCGAATAGGGTTCTCTGGATCTACCCCCAGGGAGTGATGAAGCCAAACGACGCGCGGCCTCTCGGTTTCTACACGGGAGCCGCGAGGCTTACCCACATGGTGGGGGGTGCGCAGGTTGTGCCGGTGGCGCACCGGTATGAGTTCTTGATGGAGCAGCGGCCGGCTGCCATCACCGCATTTGGTGCACCGTTTTTCGAGGAGGGGACCGAGGGCCCTCGCCGACGTACAGATGAGCTGGAGAACCGGCTCATTGAACTCCTGGACGAGGTCCGGTGTTCCATTGTCTCTGATGGGTTGAATCGGTTTTCCCGCGTGCTGAAGGGAAAGACCTCGACAAACGTGTCCTATGACAGGGCGCGATGGAAAGATGTGCGATGATGCCAGACTACTTCCATATGATTGTGCTGCTGGGAGTCCTGACGATGCTGGTTGTTGCCCTCGTGAATGTCATGGGATTCCCGACCCTCCGGAGGGAGCGACCGCCGGAGAGGGCCCCAATGGTCTCGGTCCTCGTGCCCGCGCGAAATGAAGAGGCAGTGATCGATCGGGCACTCGAGAGGCTGCTGAAGCAGGACTACCCAGCCTATGAGATTATCGTGCTGGACGACAATTCGACAGACCGGACACGCGTTGTTGCCGGAGAGCGTGCTCGAACCGATGGTCGCATTCGTCTGCTCCCGGGCGAGGAGCTTCCCCGGGGCTGGGTGGGGAAGTCGTTTGCGTGTCACCAGCTGGCTCGTGAGGCCAAGGGTGAGCTCCTTCTCTATGTCGATGCCGACACACTCCTCGCACCTGAGGCTATCACCGGGGGTGTGGCGGAATTGAGACGCGCCTCGGCAGATCTCCTGACGGTTATCCCCCGACAGAGGATGACATCGTTCTGGGAGAAGGTCCTCCTTCCCCTCCTCCATTTTAGCACCTTCTGTTTCCTCCCGATGCCGCTCGTCAGCACGACCCGGAGCCCGAAACTCGCCATGGCGAACGGCCAGTTCATGCTCTTCCGGCGGGAGGCGTATGAGGCAATCGGAGGTCACGAGTCGGTCCGGGGTGCAATGGTCGAGGATGTCTGGCTTGCCCGACGCATGAAGGAGGCGGGCCGCCGGCTGGCAATCCGCTACGGGGGGGAGCTGGTGGCGTGCCGCATGTACTCCTCCCTTGCCGAGATCTGGGCGGGATTCTCCAAGAACCTCTTCCCGGGACTGGGGTACTCCGTGCCGATGACAGCAGGAGTCGTTCTCTTTAGCTTTCTTACCTCCATCCTCCCCTTCTTCCTTCTCTCGCACGACCTCCTTCTGGGACAGGTCGGGACAGGCCTCACACTCCTGGCGGCGGGTGAGGTGGGTGGAATACTGCTGATCCGGCTCGTCTTCGCGCTTCGGTTTGACATGGACCTCTGGCCCATACTGTTCCATCCCCTGGCAATGATGGTCTTTATTGC
>Ga0209536_100003230_pt1 | contig 26269 bp, 23 predicted proteins | sample DeeMarSeWOR28_12_FD_187461 | JGI IMG/M metagenome (GOLD analysis project Ga0209536, IMG submission 187461) | Marine sediment microbial communities from White Oak River estuary, North Carolina - WOR-2-8_12 (SPAdes) (version 2) | ecosystem: Environmental > Aquatic > Marine > Intertidal zone >...
CCGCCTCGGCGCGCCGATTCGGTGAGTACGACAATCCGGAGAACCGGCCTCTGGCCGAGCGGTGCATCATGTCGTTCGGCTCCAACGCCGGTCCTCCGATGCTCCCGAACTACTTCTACAACAACAACTACACGATCGTGCAGACCCCCGATCACGTGATGATCCTCACGGAGATGGTCCACGACGTGCGCGTCATCCGGATGGGCGAGCCGCGAAGGCTTCCCGCGCACATCCGGCCCTGGATGGGCGACTCGTGGGGCCACTGGGCGGGAGACACCCTCGTCATCGAGACGACGAACATCCATCCCGAGCAGCGGATGCTCTCGATCTCGATGGGCGCCGAGTTCTTCCCCTCCGAGGAGATCGTCGTCACGGAACGACTCGTGCGGGTCTCGGATACCAGGATCCACTACGAGTTCACGATCGAAGATCCGATCGTGTTCACGGAGCCGATTCGAGGACAGGTCCCGTTCAACCGGCTCGACGGACTCCTGTACGAATATGCCTGCCACGAGGGCAACTACGCCCTCGGAAACGTGCTCCAGGGCGCGCGCGCGCTGGAGGCGAGAGAACGCAACCAGGACGAAGCACGGAGGTGATCATCATGCGGCGGAATCCGATTCTCATCCTTGGGGCTGTGGTCGCGCTCCTGACCGTCGCCGTACCGGTGGTGGCCCACCATGCCTTCGGCGCCGAGTTCGACCGGAACGCGCCGATCCGGCTTCAGGGTCCGATCGTGAAGCTCGAGTGGGTGAACCCCCACACGTGGATCCACCTGGAGGTGACCAGCGACGACGGGAGCACCGAGGTCTGGGCCGTCGAGGGGGGCACGCCCAACGTGCTCCTGCGGCGCGGATTGAGGCGCGACTGCCTGACTCCGGGCACCGAGATCGTCGTGGACGGCTATCAGGCGAAGGACCACTCGCTGACCCGCGCCAACGGGAAGGACATCACCTTCACGGACGGCACGAAGATCTTCCTCGGATCGTCCGGCACGGGCGCACCGTACGAGCGCGAGATGCAGGCGGCCCGGCGGGCCCAGGGCCGCTGCTGATGGCGCGGCGAAGCCTGGTCCAGGCCGGCGTGGTCGCGGCCGCGCTCTCGGTCGGGTATCTGGCCGGGTCCGTGCGCGCGGAAGCCGGGGCGGGGCTCCGGGCCGAGGCCGCTCCGCAGGCTCCCCTCGAAGACGACCGGGTGTTCGAGCTGCGGACCTACACGGCCGCGGAAGGGAAGTACGACGCTCTTCTGACCCGCTTCCGCGATCACACCATGCGGATCTTCGAGAAGCACGGGATGGCCAACGTGGGGTACTGGACACCGCAGGACGCCCCCCTGGCCGGGAACACGCTCGTCTACGTGCTCGCGCACGAATCACGCGATGCGGCGGAGCGGAGCTGGGAGGCGTTCGTGGCCGACCCCGAGTGGCAGGCAGTCGCCGAAGCGTCGCGACGTGACGGACCGCTCATCGTGGGCCTGGAACGGGTCTACCTGGACCCGACGGACTTCTCGCCACTCCGCTAGCCGGCAGGCGTGGGTCTCCACCCATGCCCGTTCAGGAAAAGCCGATCCAGCGGCCCGCGGCGGCGACGACGAACCATAGCGCCAGCGAGGTCGCGCCGAGCAGGCGGCTGCTACGCCCGGTGTCGAGTCCGTCGAGCAACCGCTCACGAACAGCGAACGTGAAGATCAGGGCCACGGGCAGCGTCAGTATCTTGACCCAGAACGCCGTGTTGTAGAAGCACTTGATCGCTTCCGAGAGGAAGAGCAGCACGCCCGTTCCCAGCATGACGACGATGCCGCCGACCAGCCACGGCCGGACGTGGGCGGCGAGCTGCGCGATCCCCTGCTGCTTCAGGCCCAGCCCGAGGAGCCGGAGGTCGACCACGATGAGTGCGCCCCCCATGACGCAGAGTGCCACGAGGTGGAGGGCCTCGATCAGCGGAAAGGCGTAGATCGAGTCGCGCACGGCCGACCCCAGCAGCGTACCCTCACACCACTCGAAGAACGGGTACCACGACTCGGGCATCATGGGGACGGGCTCCGCTCAGCCACGCGGAAGGCATCGTCCTCGGAAGCCCCCGACGCCTCGTCCGACTCCACCGTGCAGCCGGCCAGCGTGTTGACCCATGCCGGCTGCGGCTGGATGTCGCAGTCGAACCAGTTGTAGGCCACGAGCCTGCCCGAGAAGACGACTCCGGTCCAGGCGATCAGCGATACGAGCCCCGCCATGCGCGCCGCCCGGGGAGGCCTCGAGTCATGGTCCCACTCCGCGATCCGGAGGTGGATCCGGGAGTGGAAGAGCCAGACGTTCAGGCCCGCCACGATCAGAAGCAGGACCTTCACACGGAAGAAGAGGTTGTGGTAGTAGCGCAGCGGAGACGAGTAGAAGAGGAGAAGCCCGGTCACGACCATCACCGCGAAGCCGAAGCGCGTCCATGGCAGGAGACGGCCGGTGAACGCCGACACCGGAACGCCGGGAAACGCGATGCCGACCAGACGCAGATCCATCATCACCGCCGTCCCGACGAAGAGGGCCAGCGTCAGCACGTGAGTCGACTCGAGCAGCGGCCACACGTAGTACGACTCGAGCAGCATGACACTCCACTTCGTGCTTCCCAACCACTCGAGGAAGGGGACGATCACGCCCCCCCCGTGGCCGGGTCGACGAAGCGGTCATCGCTCGGCCTGAGGACCTCCGGCGAATAAGCCGCGTGACACGCCGAGCACACCTGATACATCTCCGCGCCCACGTCGAAGACCCCCTGCTCGTCTTTCGCCTCCGCCACCTCCAGGGCTCGGCGCCCGATGTCGATGAGCGCCTCGGACATCGCCATCCAGGAACCGTCGTCGAGTGCCCGGTCCGACATCATGAGCAGGTTGCCCGACTCGGCCACCATGAAGGCGGCGTTCTCCACGGCGATCCACGCCTCCTCGGTCGTGGGATGGATGTAGTGCTCCCCCGACTCGTCCAGTATCCAGCCCACCGCACCCCAGTACTCCTGAGCCGCAGGCTCCACCACGTGGAGCATGAGCTCCTGGAGGTCGGCCACGGGCTCGAACCGCTCGACGGAATCGCCCGACGAGCACCCGGCACAGATCGAGAGGAGCACGAGAAGCCACCCGCGGAGCAGAGGGCTCGGCGCAAGGCGCGGGCGGACCGTCGTCGTCTGGATCATGGCGGCAAGGTACCGGCTGCGCTTCCGCTCTGCGAGGCTGGCTCGTAGCCGCCGATGGCGCTCGCTGCCTCGCAGCCCGATGTTCGGGTCACCCTACACGCCCCACCCTTCGCGAACAGGTCCTGATCATGCCCTGCCCCCGCCTCGGTCCGGTCGCCAGGATCCTCCTGGTCGGATTCGTCGTCGCCGCCGCTGCGTGCAGCACTCCGGACCGCGGCGCCCTCGAAGCCCGCCGTGACGCCATCTCGTTCGGGGCTCCGGAGGACGTGGGCTTCTCGTCCGAAGGCCTGGCGCGGATCGCGCCCGCCATGCAGGAGCTCGTCGACGACGGGCGCACGGCCGGGGTCGTGACGCTGGTCGCTCGCCGGGGAACGATCGTGCACTGGGAGGCACGGGGGTGGCGCGTCCTCGAGGAGGATCCGTTCGAGCGCAACGACGTCTTCCGGATCTACTCGATGACGAAGCCCGTCACGAGCACCGCGGTGATGATCCTCGTGGAGGAGGGGAGGATCGGCCTGGACGACCCCCTCTCCATCTACCTTCCCGAGTTCACCGACGTCGAGGTGTACGACGCCGGCGAGCTCCGTCCGCCGGCTCGCGAGATCACCATCCGGGATCTGCTGCGCCACACCTCCGGCCTGACGTACGGCATCTTCGGCAACACACCCGTGGATCAGATGTACGTCACCCGCCTCGGAGGCGTTCTGAACCCGCAGTCGGGAATCTCGCTCGAGGAGCTGACGAATCACATCGCCGAGCTTCCCCTGATCGCCGACCCCGGCACGAGATGGAATTACAGCCTCTCGACCGACGTGCTAGGCAGGGTCGTGGAGGTCGTCTCGGGCATGTCGCTCGCCGACTTCTTCCGCACCCGCATCTTCGAGCCCCTGGGGATGCACGAGACGGCGTTCCATGTGCCGGCGGAGCGCCGCGATCGGTTCGCGGCCGTCTACCGGAGCTCGGAATCGGGACTGGAGATGATCGACTCTCCCGTGAACGGTCCGTTCACCCGGGAGCCGACGTGGTACTCGGGCGGAGGTGGGCTCACGTCGACTCCGGCCGACTACCTGCGGTTCGCGCAGATGCTCCTCGACGAAGGCGAGCTCGGCGGCGTGCGCATCCTCCGGCCGGAGACGGTCCGGGCCATGAGGACCGACCAGCTCCCCGACGGGCTCGGCACGATCGGAATCTCCCCGACGGACGGCTTCGGTCTCGGCTTCGCGGTCCAGGTCACCGGCGACACCCCGGACATCTTCTGGTGGGTCGGCGTCATGAACACCTGGTTCTGGATCGACCCCGTGGAGGAGATCGTCGCGTTCGCCTGGACCCAGTACGACCCGTTTGGTGGCGTTCCCGTGAACCCGCTGATGCGCCGCCTGGTCTACGACGCGCTCGAAGAATCGAACCGGGCCGTGGGCGCCGGCGGTCCCTGAGCGCTCAGAGCCCGAGCCAGCGACCGGCGAAATAGCCGATGGTGGCGGTGCCCGAGGTGAGCACCGTGCCCCACACGAGGTCGACCGCCACGACGATGACGGGAAAGTCGCGGAAGAGCGCGTGGCAGGTGAGGTCGAAGGTCGCATACGCCACGAGCCCGAAGAGGGCACCGAGCCCCGCGGCGCGCATGACGGTGCCGGCCTCCAGTCCCGGCAGGACCGCGAAGACCACGACTCCGACCAGGTACAGCGCGTAGAAGCCGACGGCGGCCCACACGACCGGGTCCTGGCGCAGATAGTGCCCGATGTGGGTCTGATAGAAGCCCTGCGCGATGCGGGTGAGCCAGACGAAGTCGATGGCGAAGAAGCCGAGGGCGGTCAGCAGATACAGCCCGAGATACCTCATGCCTTGGCCTCCTCGATGCGCGCGGCGATCTCGAACGGGTTCAGCCAGTAGCCCATGTGGGAGAACAGCCAGTAGAGGAGCTTGAAGCGCTCCTCGCCCAGACAGGCGATCTGCCGGAGATGCGTCTCCTCGTGAAGGCGCAGCCTCCGGTCCCTCAGCCACGCCGTCTTCGATCGAACCCACACGGCACCGTCGTCCACGTACGCGATGCAGTCGCGAAAGAGCTCGCGACGCCGCTTCGGGTCCGCCGGCGTGTAGACGGGAGAGCCGCACCGCGTCGTGGTCACGAGGGTCCACCCACGCGGCGTCGGCCGCACCCGCTCCCCTACCGCTGTCGGGCGACTCCCGCTCAACGCGGAAGCCCCGCCTCGAGCTCCGACCACTCGCCGGAGAGCGTCCCGAGCATCTCCGTCAGGAACGCCTGCTGCGACGCCTGGTCGGCCGAAAGCGGACCGACCCAGCCCTGGACCGCCCCGTAGAGCCGCGAAAGTCGGCTACCGAGCTCCTGCGTCTCACGCTCGAGGTCCCTCAGCTCCTCCTCCTGCGCCGAGGCGAGCGAGACCGGATTCTCCTCTGCGTCGACCCGCTCCACCCAGGCCCTCACGTCGTCGCGGAGTGCACGCGCCTCACCCGAGGCGTTCCAGATCTCCGCGAGCGTCTCCGTCCAGGCGCGACGGATCGCCGGGTCGTGCTCGAGCCGCGGATCTTCCCGAACCTCGACCATCTGCGTCATCGACACGCCGCCGGCGTCCATGCGGACCGTGTACGTGCCGGGCACGACGAAGGGACCGTTCGAGCCCGGATCACCGAAGCCGTCGATCACCGTGTGACGGAGATCCCAGATCAGCCGGTTCATGCCCGGTGCCGCGTCCTCGGCCGCGAGTGTCGCCACCGGCTGCCCGGCCGCGTTCGAGATCGTGAAGTCGGCGCTCGAGGTTCCGGTGCCGGCCCAGAAGTCCAGGATGGCCCCAGCCGGCGGATTCTCGCCTTCGAAGATCATGTTGCCCGTGTGCGCCTTTTCGTTTCGGTACCGGACCTGCTCCGCCGGCTCGATCGTGAACAGGTGCGCAGGCGAATCCGCGATCTGCGGTGTGAGCTCCTGAAGCGCGTTGACCTGATCGAGAATCCAGATCCCCAGGGAATGCGTGGCCAGGACCAGGTCGTTGTCCCGCGGGTGGATCACGAGGTCGTTCACGGGAACCGTGGGCAGGTTGCCCTGCAGCTCGACCCAGTTCCCTCCACCGTTCCACGTCCAGAACACGCCGAATTCCGTACCCAGATAGAGAACGTCAGGGTTTCTCGGGTCCTCGCGCACGGCCCGGACCACGCGCTCGGGAGGAAGGTCGCCCACGATCGAGCTCCACGACCGGCCGTCGTCTTCCGAGCGCCAGAGGTAGTTCTCGTAGTCGTCGTTGCGGTAGTTGTTGGCCGCGACGTAGACGCGTCCCTCCACGGACTTCGAGGCGTGCACCTGGTTGACCCACATCATCTCGGGCGCGCCGGGGATCGCCGAGGTGACGTTGCGCCACGTCGCCCCGTCGTCCGCCGTGACCTGCACCTGCCCGTCGTCGGTTCCCGCGTACAGCAGGCCCGGGGTGAACTCGGATTCGGCGATCGCCGTGAGGGTCGGCCAGTACGGGATGCCGTCGTCGAGAGAGAGCACGAAGGAGTCCGGCGCCTGGTCCATGATCACGAGCGTGCGACGGTCCGTGCCCGTGGTCAGGTCACCGAGGGAAGTCCAGGTGTCGCCGCGATCCGTGCTCTTGAAGAGCTCGTTGAGTCCCGCGTACAGCGTCTCGTTGTCGTGGGGGCTGATGATGAACGGACCGTCCCAGTTGCCGGGAGCCATCGCGTTGCCCAGCCGCTCGTACGGATCGCTCAGGTCCGGCCACGTGGTCCAGTTGCGTCGTGCGCCGATGAAGCCCTCGGGCTGGTTCGGCCGGATGTTGCGGCTCTCCCCGGTGACCATGTCGTTGCGGATCAGGCCGAGGTACTGGCTCTCCGAGTACAGGATCCTGTTGTTCGTCGTGTCGACCAGGCTGAGGAAGCCGTCGCCGCCGCCCCATCGGACCCAGTCCTCGTTGAGGATGCCCTCCCGGCGATACGTCTGATTCGGCCCGCGCCAGGAGCCGTTGTCCTGCAGGCCGCCGTACACGTTGTACGGATGGGCCATGTCGACGGAGACGCGGTAGTACTGGCTCAGCGGCAGGGCCGTATGGTACAGGAAGTGGTCGCCCCGGTCGTAGCTGATGCCGAGCCCCCCGTCGTCGAGCTTGATGACGTGGTTGGAGTCGTGTGGATTCACCCACACGAAGCGGTCGTCGCCGTGGGTCCGGTGGTCGCGGGGGATCGTGAAGGTCACCCCGGCGTCGTCCGAGTACGAGTAGCTGTTCAGCATGTAGATCCGCTGGTCGTCGTTCGGATCGACCATCGGCTGGCTCGCGTACATGGGACGCGGGTTCCAGTCGGACTGATACGTCCACGTCTCCCCGCGGTCCTCGCTGCGGTAGATGCCCGCGACCCGCTGCTCGTAGGCCGTCGAGGCGTTGAACCGCTCACCCTGCTCGACGCTGACGTAGAGGATCCGCGGGTCGGAGCGGTAGATCGTGATCCCGATGCGACCGACGTCTCCCGTGGGCAGCCCGTTGTCGAGGCCTGCGTTCGTGAGCTTGGTCCACGTCGCGCCCGCATCGGTGGACTTGTAGAGGGCCGAGCCCGGACCACCACCGTGGAAGCCCCACGGGCGCCGCTGCCTCTGATACATCGCGGCGTACAGGATGTCCGGATTCGAGGGGTCCATGGCGACGTCGACCGCGCCGGTCATCGGGTCGACGAAGAGGATCCGCTCCCACGTCTCACCGCCGTCCGTCGTCTTGTAGAGCCCGCGGTCGGGGTTCGGGCCCCAGAGGTGTCCCATCGCGGCAACGTAGACGACGTCGGAGTCGTCCGGATGCATGACGATGCGTCCGATGTGGTGGCTCTCGGCGAGTCCCTTGTTCGTCCAGGTCTCACCGCCGTCCGTCGACTTGTAGACGCCGTCGCCCCACGAGGACGACTGCCGGTTCGCCCGCTCCCCGGTTCCGACCCACACGATGCTCGTGTCCCTCTGATGAACCGTGATGTCGCCGACCGAGTGCACCGCCTCCTCGAAGAAGACGGGCTCGAAGCGGATCCCGTTGTCGATGGTCTTCCACACGCCGCCCGTGGCGGCCGCGATGTAGAACTTCCGTGTGTCCGACTCGACGACCGCGATGTCGACCAGGCGCCCGCTCATGTTGGCGGGGCCGATCGAGCGGTGCCGAAGCCCGTCGAGATGGGCCGACTCGATGGACTGCGCCCGCGCAGCCGCCGGGGCGGCGGAGAGGGCGAGGGTGACGAAAAGGGCTCGATGAACGAGTGCGCGAACGAAGGATCGCATGCGTGGACTCCGGAACGACGAAGCTTCGGACTATATCGGAGCGGAGCATCCGCTCCGGGGACGACAAGATGACGTCGACCCCCTAGGGCGTCCAATCCCCGGCCGGCCGGACTTCACCCGCTCGCGGCCTCCGCCCTCCCGGCCTTCGCCACAAGCTTGCGGGAACCGCGCCGTCACAGAGCTTGTACGGTTGCAGTCAGGACGCATCAACGAAGCCGACCCGCTCTCTGTCCATATCTCGGTATGCACGCATCGACACTGCGCATCATCGCCCTGCTCTGCACGACGGGCCTCGCGGCCTGCGGGGGCGGGACCACCGCCACGACGACCGCGGCGACGCCTCCCGCGCCCTCCGACGGCCCCCGCATCGTGCAGCCCGGTGCGCCGGGCCAGTCTGCGCGGGTCTTCTCGGCGGAGGAGCTCGACGCGGTCGAGGGCGTGACGTACACGCAGGCAGACGTCCGCTTCATGCAGGGCATGATTCCCCATCACGCCCAGGCGCTCGAGATGACGGCCCTCGTGCGTCAGCACGCGACCACGGACGCGGTGCGCCAGATGGCCCTTCGCATGGAGATCTCGCAGAGAGACGAGATCGCGCTCATGGAGACGTGGCTTCGAGAGCGGGGTGAACCGACCCGAATGCCGGGCATGGGAGGAATGCCCGGGGGCCACATGATGCCCGGCATGCTCTCGCCCGAGCAGATGGAAAACCTCCGGAATGCCAGAGGGGTCGAGTTCGACCGCCTCTTCCTGGAGTACATGATCCAGCACCACCTGGGTGCGATCGACATGGTGGCGGAGCTCTTCAACAGCTCCGGCGCCGCGCAGGAGTCGACCGTCTTCAAGTTCGCCGAGGACGTCGACGCCGATCAGACGATGGAGATCGAGCGCATGCAGGGCATCCTCGCCACGCTGCGCTGACCATCGCCCCGGCGGGTCGTCGTGTCGACACCGCCACTCACTCGAACCGGAATCATCCGACGCCAAGAGGTACGGAAATGAAGGACTTCAGTACGATCGTCATGCGGGCCGCAGGGCTCGGGGCCATGGGCATGCTCGCCGCGAGCCTCGCGACGGCACCCGAGGCCGCCGCTCAGCAGCCGCCGCAGGAGGTGCTTCCGGCAGCACCCGCGCTCGAGTGGGATCCGAACGACCCGCGGATCGGCCTCGGTGCGGGCTGGATGGACGCGGAGTCGGCGATCAGCGGGCTGGAGCACCTGGCGGCCATTCCGAGGCCCGAAGGCTTCTTCAATCCCTCGACGCCGGCGGACGGTCGCTTCAGCAACACCGACCTCGCCTTCCAGGGCACGCGCCTGATCCAGGGGAACTACAACGGATTCCAGATCTTCGATATCGCCGATCCGTCCGACCCGCAGCTCGAGCTCTCGGTCGTCTGCCCCGGCGGCCAGGGTGACGTTTCCGTCTACGGCGACCTGATCGTCATGTCCGCCCAGGAGACGCGGGGACGACTCGACTGCGGGATCGAGGGTGTGGCCGATTCGATCAGCGCCGAGCGCATGCGCGGCGTCCGCATCTTCGACGTCTCGGAAATGAGCAATCCGGTGCAGGTCGCGGCCGTGCAGTCGTGCCGCGGCTCGCACACGCACACGATCGTCACGGATCCGAACGACGACGAGAACATCTACGTCTACATCCAGGGGACCAGCCGTGTGCGTCCCGGAGAGGAGCTCCCGGGCTGCTCGGGCGGCGAGCCCGAAACGGATGAGAACACCGCGCTCTTCCGCATCGAGGTGGTGAAGGTCCCGCTGGCGAATCCGGCCGCGGCGGAGATCGTGAACATGCCGCGCATCTTCGCCGACGAGCAGGGCAACATCGCCGGCCTGTGGCAGGGTGGTGACCACGGCCCGGGCACGCAGAGCTCGCGCCGCACGAACCAGTGCCACGACATCACCGCGTACCCGGACATGGGCATCGCGGGCGGCGCCTGCTCCGGAAACGGCATCCTGCTCGACATCTCCGACGCCGCCAACCCGGTGCGCATCGGCGAGGTCTCCGACCCGAACTTCGCGTACTGGCACTCCGCGACGTTCAACAACGACGGCGACGTGGTCGTGTTCACGGACGAGTGGGGTGGCGGCTCGGCGCCTCGCTGTCGCGCGACCGACCCGGCCACGTGGGGCGCCAACGCGATCTTCCGGATCGGTGAGGGCGGCGAGATGGAGCTGGCGGGCTACTACAAGCTCCCCGTCCCGCAGACCGACACCGAGAACTGCGTGGCCCACAACGGCTCGATCATTCCGGTGCCCGGACGGGACATCATGGCGCAGGCCTGGTACCAGGGCGGTGTGTCGCTCATGGACTTCACCGACCCGGAGAACCCCTTCGAGATCGCGTTCTTCGATCGCGGCCCGCTCTCCATCGAATCCCTCTTCACCGGTGGGTACTGGTCCGTGTACTGGTTCAACGGCCGCCTCTACGGCGCCGAGATCTCACGCGGCATCGACGTCTTCCGCCTGACGCCGAGCGAGCACCTCTCGGAGGCCGAGATCCGCGCGGCCGAGGCCGTGATGATGGACGAGTTCAATGCGCAGCTTCAGCCGAAGGTCACGTGGGAACCGAGCGTCGACGTGGCGCAGGCGTACCTTGATCAGATGGTTCGGTCACGGCGCATCCTGAACGAGCGCGCCGGGCAGATCCAGGAGGTCCTCGACGGTGGGTCGGCCATGCAGATGACGAGCCTGGCCACCGAGCTGGAGGCGGACGCTGGCGCCATCCGCGCCGGGGAGCTCGGCGGGGACGCCGAGAGGATGCAGAAGCTCGCCGACGTGCTCCGCGGCCTGGCGATGCAGCAGTAGGCGGGCCGCTCGACGGTTCGCGGGGAGCCGACGCTTCCCGCACACGGGCCCGGCACCGGTCATCGGTGTCGGGCCCGTCGCGTCCCCGGCCGCCTCAGATGGGGGCAAAGAAATCGGGCCGCCCCCGCATTCGCGAGGACGGCCCGACGGGCAGTTCGTCCGGCCCGCTACTGAACCATCTCGATGGCCGACGACGTGAGGTCCGGCTCGATCCACACCTGGATCGCCGAATCCTCGTGCAGGAAGATGCTGCGGCTGCGTACGGCCTCCTCGGTGTTGCCGAGCGACCACACGGGCTCGTCGACCACGAGCTTCACCTGGACCGATCCATCCGCGACGTCCGCGATCCGATATACCTGAGCGGACTTCGGAGCGAGACGACCGAGCGAGTGATACGCTCCCTGGTCGTCGATCACGAGCACGCGGACCTGATACGGATGGTTGTTGACCACCCGGATCTCCGGGCCGTCTTCGTTGTCGGCTCCCGCCACTGCGGTCGGGGCCGCTATGAGAGCAACGGAAAGGAACGCGCCGGCAAGCCGGCTGATGCTCCGCTTCGTCATGATGTCTACCTCGCTGGATCTATTGTGAAAAACGGCGAACCAGTCGCCTGATCCGCCGTGTTGGCCAACCCGCCCAAGCGGGTTCTCGCACGATTACCCGTGACCCCCAACCCGGTTTCACCCGGATGCACCCACGGGCGAAGAGTGCTTCACGGGCAGCCGGAGCGTCACGCCCCGTTCGACGTCCCTTCCAGCAGCTCCTCGTAGACCGAGGCCAGCTTCTCGGCCTCCCGCTGGATCGTGAAGTGACCTTCGATCCGCCTGCGCCCGGCTTCCCCCACCTCGGCCAGCCTTCGGGGGTCGTCGAGGACCGCGTCGAGCCGTCGCGCGAGGGCGGCGCCGTCTCGGCAGGGGACGATCCAGCCGCTCGTCCCCTCCTCGATGACCTCCTCGAAGGCGCCGGTACGGGTGGCCACGATGGCGCACCCGCTCGCCATCGCTTCCAGGCAGGTGAGGCCGAAGCCCTCTACCCACGGGGGCGTGACCACGAGCGTGACCGCTCGATACCAGTCCGGGATCTCTGCGAAATTCTCGACCTTGCCGACGAACCGCACGCGCTCGGCAAGCCCGGCCGCCCGCACCTTCTCGACGAGTCGGTCCCGAAACGCCCGGTGCTCGGGCGTCGTCTCGCCGATGACGACGGCTCCCCATTCCGGACGATTCGGGAGCGTCGCACAGAGCGCGTCGATGAACTCCTCGGTTCCCTTGTTCGGGCGCACCCGTCCGAAGATGCCGATTCCACGTTCGCCCGCCCCGCCGTGCTCCTTCCAGGCTCGGGCCCGCCCCTCGGCCCCGTCCTCCGGCGGACGAAACGTCTCGGCGTCGACTCCGTGGTACACGACCGTCGCCTCCCGGACCAGGTAGGAGGCCGCCGCCTCCGTCGTGGCCAGGACCCGGGCCATCCGGCCGTACAGCCAGCGCGTGTAGGCGCTGTGACGACGCTGGGCCGCCGAGGTGAAAACCAGGATCAGTCGGAAGCGCAGCAGGTGCCGGAGCACGAGTCCGGTCAGCATCTCGATGTTCCGACGGGCATGCCAGATCCGCCACGGCCCCCTGCGGTAGTGGCGGAACAGCTCCGGCCACGTGATGCTCGGCACGTGCGCGGGCAGACCCTTCCCCACGGCCCGAATCCCGATCCGCCGGGCCAGGTGCGGCACGACGGCGATGATGGTGGCCGTGACACCCGAGAACCGGCGATTCATGTTCGGCGCGAGAACGAGAACGCTTCGCGGGTCGCTCCGTTCGCTCCCGCTCACCGGGCCCCCCTGCGATCCGGGAGGGTTCGACGTACTGTGCGCGACATTCCCCGCACGCTCGGGTGCGGGACCGCTGCACCGAGATCTCCGGATTCTACGAGTAGTCGCACGATGATCGATGTCGTTTGCGTGAAGGTCGGCACCAAGTACGGCGCGGAGTACGTGAACCGGCTCGGCGCCATGGTGGGCAGGCACCTGTCCCTCGACCACACCTTTCATTGCGTCACGGAGGACCCGCGGGGCGTCGACGCGAACATCCTCGAGGTCCAGGAGACGGAGCTTCCGGGGTGGTGGCAGAAGCTGACGGTATTCAAGCCGGACCCGTGGGGCCTGCGCAACCCCATCCTCTTCTTCGACCTCGACGTCGTGATCCTGGGAAGCCTGGACGATTTCGCTCGAGAGGATTCCGACTTCGCGATCATCAAAGACTTCAATTACGACTGTTACAACTCGAGCGTGTTCTGGCTCCGGCCGGGCGCGCATCCGGAGGTGTGGGAACGCTTCACCCCCGACGTGATGAGCCGGCTTCCGGGTGACCAGAACTGGATTACCGAGTGCGTGCCGAACGCGACCCTCTGGCCGAGCGAGTGGATCGTCAGCTACAAGCGCTCGATACGACGACGCTTCTGGTTCAACCGTCCACCTCCTCCCGACGCGCGTGTCGTCGTCTTCCACGGCAATCCCAAGCCCCACCAGGTCCGGGACCGGTTCGTCCGCGAGAACTGGCGCTGAGGAACGGCACCGCGCCCGAGTGGCCGGAAAGCAGTGAGGCCCCGGCACCTGATGGTGCCGGGGCCTCCCTCGTCGGGCCTGCGTTTCGACGCTACGCCGACGGGGCCCTGCCCGTCGCCGTCGTCAACGTCCCGGCGGGAAGTCCCAGAGGATTTCCTCCACGGCGTCGTCGATCCGGCGCTGCGCCTCTTCCGGAGAGCGCTGCGCGTCCGAGAGCGTCCTCGAGCCGGTGCTCGTGAAGACCATCGCACGCTGCTCCGTGTCGAAGACCGCGATCAGCAGGGACCCGACGTCGTACCGGGTCTCCGTCGTCCTCGACGTCGTCATGGTCGGGCCACCGTACCGGTACCATCCTCCGTAGCCGCCGTATCCGTAGCTGCTCCAGCCGGTGTTCACGGTCTGGTACGAGCTCCGCTGCTCGGTCGTGAACTGGTACCCCACGGCGAGATCGGCCTGCGTGGTGTCCGCCACCTGTCGAAAGCCCTTGGCCTCCATGACGGTCGCGATCGCGTTCTTCACCCGCTGGTCGTTGAGCCGGTCCAGGGGCTGACCGCTGGCCTCGTCGAGGACGGTGAAGGTCTGGGGCGCGGCGAAGTCGAACGACGGATCCCAGTCGGTGACGACGTCGAGGCCGCCGCAGGCCGAGCTCGCCAGAGCCAGCAGGCCCAACGTGCCCAGTCGAAGTGTCTTCATCGGGTGTTCCTTTGCGCGGGTGCGTTGTCGAACGGTCCGATTCCCGGGTCGTCCGGCTTCGTTGCGGGACGAGCCACCTACCCGCAAGCGCGGGTGGTGTTCGGCGCGCCGGGCCTGCTCGCCGTGTCCCGCCGCCGGACGTTGTGCTGCGACACGCCGTGGGCGAGGTTCGCCGGGCCCGATCCACGGTCGGGAGCACGGCCGGTCCCGAGGGTGATCGATTCCGTAGGCGGTACGGAGGAACACGATGCGAGGATGGCGAAGAGGCTCGACGGCAGCGTGCGGCGGAGTCCTGCTCATGGTGTGCGGTTGCGCGGTCGGCCCCGACTACGAGCGCCCGGAGCTCGTGACACCCGACGAATGGCACACGCGGATCGCCGACGAGATGTCGCAGCCGGAGCCGGACATCACGCGCTGGTGGGAGACCCTCGGCGATACGACGCTGATCGCTCTCATCAAGCAGGCCGAGCTCGGCAATCTCGACCTGCGCACCGCGGTCGCCCGCGTGCGCGAGGCGCGTGCGGCGCGCGGCATCGCGAAGGGTGACTACTTCCCGCAGGTCGCCCTGGACGGCACCTACACGACCTTCGAGCTGAGCCAGAACGGCATCCAGGGCCAGCAGATCGTCGACGGCGGCGGCACGATCGAGCGCGAGGAAGAGTTCGCCGTCGGGGCCGGGCTCTTCTGGGAGATCGACCTCTTCGGTCGCGTGCGTCGGCAGAACGAGGCCGCACGTGCCGCCTTCGAGGGGTCGATCGAGGACTTCCGCGACGTGCTCGTCAGCCTCTTCGCAGAAGTCGCGACCGCGTACGTCGACATCCGCACCCTGGAAGCACGGCTCGAAGTCCTGCGCCTGAACGTCGAGGCGCAGCGGCGCACCGTGCAGCTCACGACCGATCGATTCAACGCCGGCCTGGTCTCGCGACTCGACGTGACCCAGGCCCAGACCAACCTCTCCGTTTCGGAGGCGGGCATCCCCGTCCTCGAGACGCAGCTGACCGCCGCGCTGAACCGACTCGCCGTGCTCGTCGGCACGCCTCCCGGCTCCATCAGGGCCGCGCTGCCTGCGACGGGGGCGATCCCCGAGGCACCGGATTCCGTCGCCACCGGCCTGCCCGCCGAGCTGCTCCGGCGTCGCCCCGACGTACGTCGTGCGGAGCGGCAGCTCGCGTCGCAGACGGCGCTGATCGGCGTGGCCAGGGCAGACCTCTACCCGTCCTTCTCACTCGGCGGCGCCCTGTCGCTCGTGGCCGGGAGCGCCGGCGATCTGGGAAGCGGAGAGAGCGTCGAATGGAGCCTGCTGCCCGGCGTCCGCTGGAATCTCTTCACCGGCGGCAAGATCCGGAGCAACATCGCGGTCCAGGAAGCACGGACCGAGCAGCTCCTGCTGCAGTACGAGCAGTCCGTGCTGCTGGCCCTGGAGGAAGTCGAGACGGCGCTCGTCGCCTTCGAGCAGGAACGCTTCCGGCGCGACCGGATCGCCGACGCCGTGACCGCGGCCGCCGAGTCGGTCGAGATCGTTCGTACGCAGTACCGGTCCGGCCTCGTCGACTTCCAGCGCTACGTCGACTCGGAGCGCGCCCTCGCGGTCGAACAGGACCGCCTCGCGGAGAGCGAGGGGCTCGTGGTGCTGAACCTCATCCGCCTGAATCGCGCCCTCGGTGGCGGATGGGACCCGGATGCCCCGGCACCCGACACCGCGCAGGAGGAAGCGGAGGGCGACGGGTCGGACGGGATCGGTCCCGGCAGTGAGGACACGGACAGGATCCAGGTGGAGTCGATGGGAGGCGCACGATGAGCATGCGTTCGCTGCCCGCGATCGGGCTCGTGGCGATGGCCCTCGCGGGGTGTGGCTCCGAGCCCCCTGCGCCGACACCCCCGAGCGTGGAAGCCACCACTCCCGAGCGCCGTGAGGTTACGGCTTACGCCGACTTCCCCGGCGTGACCCGCGCGATCGAGTACGCCGAGATCCGCGCCCGCGTGCAGGGCGTGCTCGAAGAGGTCCGCTTCACACCCGGCATGCCGGTGGAAGAAGGGCAGGTCCTCTTCCTGATCGAACAGGGCCCCTATGCGGCGGCGCTGGCCGAGGCCGAGGGTGCGCTCCAGGTCGCGCAGGCGGAGGCCCGCCGCGCGGCCGTCGACCTCGCGCGGATCGAAGAGGCGATCCGAACGGACGCCGTCAGTCAGAGTGAGCTCGATCGGGCAACGGCCGCCCGCGACCAGGCGGAGGCGTCGGTCCTCTCCGCGGAAGCCCGGGTGGCCCGCGCGCAGCTGGACTACGACTACACACTCGTCCGCTCGCCCGTGTCGGGACGCGCCGGTCGCAACCTCCTCGACCCCGGGAACCTGGTGGGCGCCGGAGAGCCCACGATCCTCACGGACGTCGCGCGTGTCGACTCGATGTTCGTCTACTTCGACGTCCCCGAGGCCTTCGTCCTCGCCTTCGCCAATCCCGCGGGCTCCGAGGAGCGCGAGGTCCCGCAACAGCGCATCCGACTCACGTCCGCGGATGCGAGCGGGATTTCGCTCGAGGGCGTCGTCGACTTCGTGGACAACCAGGTCGACGCCGCCACCGGAACGATCGAGGTTCGCGCCATCTTCGAGAACACCGGCGGCGCGCTCGTGCCGGGCATCTTCGTCCGGGTCCGGGCGTTCGGAGCGCCGATTCCGGACGCGATCGTCATCGACGAGAAAGGCATCGCGATCGACCTCGGTGGCCAGTACGTCCTGGTGGTGGGTGACGACAACGTCGTCGAGCAGCGCTACATCGAGCTGGGGCCGCGCGAGGATGACGGGTTCGTCGTCGTTCGGAGCGGCCTCGAAGCAGACGAGCGCTACATCGTGAACGGCCTCTTCCGGGCCCGCCCCGGCTTCCCTGTCACCGTCGAGTCTCCGTCCGCCGTGGGCGCGTCGACCCCGGATACGGCGGCGGGAGGCAACTGACGATGGGAGCGTTCTCCGCCCTCTTCGTGAACCGCCCGATCATGGCGATGGTCGTCTCCATCGTCATCGTTATCGCCGGTGCGATCTCGATCCCGCTCCTGCCCGTGGCGTCCATGCCGGACATCACGCCGCCGACGGTGAAGGTGACCACGACGTATCCGGGCGCGAACGCCTCGGTGCTCCAGGAGACGGTGACCGCGCCGATCGAGCAGCAGGTGAACGGCGTGGAGAACATGCTGTACATGACGTCGTCGAGCTCGGATCGCGGTGCGCTCGATCTGACGGTCACCTTCGCGATCGGCACCGACCCGGACCTCGCCGCCGTCCTCACGCAGAACCGCGTGAACATCGCCATGCCGATGCTCCCGCAGGACGTGCGCACGCAGGGCGTGAAGGTGGAGAAGCAGGCGACGAACATGGTCATGGTCGTCGCCCTGAGCTCGCCCGACGGTCGGTACGACGACGTCTTCCTGAGCAACTACTCGACCACCCAGGTGAAAGACGCCCTCGCCCGGCTCAACGGGGTGGGCATGGTCCAGGTCTTCGGCGCCAAGGACTTCGGGCTCCGCGTCTGGCTCGACCCCGACCAGCTCGTCTCGCGCAATCTCACGTCGAACGAGGTCGTGTCCGCGCTCCGGGAGCAGAACGTGCAGGTCGCGGCGGGTCAGATCGGCGCGCCGCCCAGCCCCGACGGGCAGAACTTCCAGTACACGGTCACGACGCTCGGCCGCCTCGCCGACGTCTCCCAGTTCGAGAACGTGATCGTGAAGGTCGGTGCGGACGGCGCGATCGTTCGCGTGCGTGACGTCGCACGGGTCGAGCTCGGCGCACAGGACTACTCGTGGTACGCCCAGCTGGACGACGCGCCCGCGAGCATTCTCGGGATCTATCAGCTCCCGGGGGCGAACGCCGTCGACGTGGCCGACGGGGTGCGGGAGCTGATGTCGGACCTGTCGACCCGGTTCCCGGAAGGGCTGGTTCACAGCGTCCCGTACGACAGCACGGAGTACATCCGGGAGTCGCTTCGCGAGGTCGTCGTAACCCTGCTCCAGGCGCTCGCGCTCGTCATCCTCGTCGTCTTCCTCTTCCTGCAGGACTGGCGCACGACGCTGATTCCGTCGATCGCGATCCCGGTGTCGCTCATCGGAACGTTCTCGGTCATGCTGGCCGCCGGACTCTCGATCAACAACCTCAGCCTCTTCGGTCTGATCCTGGCGATCGGAATCGTGGTGGACGACGGCATCATCGTGACCGAGAACTGCGCGCGACTCATGAAGGACGAGGGCCTCTCCGCGAAGGAGGCGGCCCGGAAGTCCATGCACCAGGTGGGTGGTGCGGTCGTGGCGACGACGCTCGTCCTGCTGGCCGTGTTCATCCCCACGATGGTGATGCCCGGGCTCACCGGCCGACTCTATCGGCAATTCGCGATCACGATCTCGGTGGCCACCGTCTTCTCCTCGTTGAACGCGCTGACGCTGGCTCCCGCCCTCTGCGGTCTCATCCTCCGACCGGAGTCGGAAGACACCGGTCCGAAGGGACGCTTCGCCCGACTGCTCGACCGCTTCTTCGGTCGTTTCAACCACTCCTTCGATCGGGTCGGGAACCGCTACAACACGATCGTCGCGGCACTCCTACGGCGACTCGGTGTGGTTGCCGCCGGCTTCGCCGTGGTCCTCGCCCTCATGGCGGGGGGCTTCCGGATGGTGCCGGGGGCGTTCGTGCCCAACGAGGATCAGGGGTACTTCTTCATCGACGCCGAGCTGCCGGCGGGTTCGACACTCGAGCGGACCGAAGAGGTGATGGGCCGCGTCAACGAGATCCTCCTGGAGACTCCGGGCGTCGCCAACGTCATCACGATCGGTGGCTTCTCCCTGCTCAACGGCGTCGGCTCGGGGAACGCGGGCTTCGCGATCGCGGCCCTCGAGCCGTGGGACGAGCGCCCGGGTGACGAGCTCAGCGTGTGGGGCATTCTCGGACGGGTCGGGCCGCAGCTGGCAGCCATCAAGGAGGGGCGGGTCTTCCCGTTCGCGCCCCCTCCGATCACCGGTCTCGGCAGCGCCGACGGCTTCGAGATGCAGATCCAGGACCGCGGTGGCATCGGCCTCGTCCAGATGGAGACCTTCGCCAACGACCTGGTGGCCGCGGCGAACCAGAGCCCGGTGCTCACCGGCGTGAGTCAGAACTTCCGGGCCAACGTGCCGCAGCTCTTCGCCGACGTGGACCGTGAGCAGGTGAAGACGATGGGCATTCCGCTCGAGTCGGTCTTCAGCACCCTGCAGGCGAACCTCGGCTCGGCGTACGTCAACGACTTCAACCTCTTCGGCCGAACGTGGCGGGTGATGGTGCAGGCGGACGAGGGGTATCGGAGTCGGCCCGAGGACCTTCAGCGTCTCCAGGTGCGGAACGACGCGGGCGACATGGTCCCGATCGGTGCCTTCGCCACGGTACGCGACACCGTCGGACCGCAGGCGGTCAACCGGTTCAACCTCTTCCCCGCGGCGCGCGTCACGGGGCGTCCGGGCCCCGGATACGCCGAAGGTCAGGCCGTCGCCGAGATCGAGCGACTGGCACGGCAGGTGCTGCCGCCGCAGATGGACTTCGAGTGGTCGGGCGTCACGTATCAGCAGCAGGAAGCCGGGAACCTCGCCCCCCTGCTCTTCGGCCTTGCGATCGTCTTCGCCTTCCTCCTTCTGGCGGCGCAGTACGAGAGCTGGGCCAACCCCCTCTCGGTCATGCTCTCCGTTCCGGTGGCGATCATGGGTGCGATCGCCTTCGTCTTCCTGCGCGGCCTGGTCTCGACGCAGCCGCTCGCGAACGACGTCTACATGCAGATCGGGATGGTGCTTCTCATCGCGATGTCGGCGAAGACGGCGATCCTGATCGTCGAGTTCGCGAAGGACCAGCACGAGAAGCAGGGCAGGCAGCTGCTCGACGCGGGGCTCGAGGCCGCGAAGCTGCGCTTCCGCCCGATCCTCATGACGGCGTTCTCCTTCGTGCTTGGCGTGATTCCGCTGCTCACCGCGAGCGGAGCGGGAGCGCGCAGCCGGGTCAGCCTCGGAACGGCCGTCTTCGGAGGGATGCTCGTGTATACCCTGCTCGGAGTGTTCTTCATTCCGGCGCTGTACGTCGGCGTCGAGCGGGCGTGGGCGCGCCTCTTCGGATCGCGGACGGAGATCGCAGCCGACGGAGACCTGACGGCCACGGCGGAGACGCCCGCGTAGGCGGTCGACACCCCTCGAATCACCCCGTGTCGTAACCTCGTAGGGTCGGGTATCGCACGAGCAGGCCACCTCACCGACCCCGAGCCACGCGGAATCCCACCGTGCTCCCACGAATCCTACGCGGCACGTTCGCCGGCGCTGCGGTGTTCGCCGCCTCCCTCTTCCCCACCTCCGTCGCGGCCCAGGGTCTCAAGCTCGCCGTCGGCGACGCCGGACTCGGCATCGGTGACGTCCCCCGTATCGACGGGCTTCGCCTGAACTACCGAGACCGCGCGATGGAGCGCGTGCGGGGCATCAACGCGACCCTGTGGAGCCCCCATGAGGACGCATATGGGGGATCCGTGACCGGGCTCGCTCTGGGTGTGCCCCTCACGGGGGCCGCGGACATCACGGGGATCGCGCTCGGTGCCGGGATCAGCGCCGACCGTGACCTGACCGGCCTGGGCATCGGCGTCCTCGGGATGGGTGCCGGACGCAGCCTTTCCGGAGTGATGATCGGCGGGCTCGGGATGGGTTCGGGCGGGGGGATGTCCGGGATCATGATCGGGGGACTCGGCGCCGGAGCCGACGGGGACGTGCGTGGTGCGCTCATCGGCGGCCTGGGCGGAGGAGTCTCGGGAAGCCTGAAGGGACTCGCGGTCGGAGGTCTGGGCTTCGGCGCCAGCCAGGACGTGGAGGGCGTCGTCGTCGGCGGACTCGGGGTGGGCGCAAGCGGTCGGGTCCGCGGCCTCCTCCTCGGTGGTCTGGGCGGAGGGGCCGGGCAGGGCTTCACCGGCCTCGGCATCGGAGGCCTCGGCATCGGCGCGGGGGGCGATGTGACCGGCGTCGTGATCGGCGGCCTGGGCGTCGGTGCGGCACGGAACGTCACCGGCATCGCGATCGGCGGCGTGGGCGTGGGCGCCGGCGGCGAGCTCAAGGGGCTGGCCATCGGAGGAGCAGGCGTAGGTGCGAAGGCACTCACCGGGGTCGTGATCGGCCTCGGGGCCGGCGGGCAGGACGTCAACGCGCTCGTGCTGGCGCCGCTCTACTTCAAGAGTGTCGAGGAGGGCACGATGCGCGGCGTTTCGGTCAGCGCCTGGAACCGTACCGCCGGCCGACAGGAAGGCCTGACGATCGGTCTGCTCAACATCGCCGACGAGCTGCACGGCGTGCAGGTCGGGCTGATCAACATCGCGAAGAACAAGAGCCGGTACCGCGTGCTCCCGATCGTCAACTGGAACTAGAGGCGCCGCACCCTCCGAGACCGGACCCTGCGAGCCCGGACCCTGCGAGCCCGCCCTCCTCTCACGGCTTGAGGTCGCGGGAGACCTCTTCGGCCACCAGGTAGCGCGGGCTCAGCGACGCCTGCGTCGACGGCGCGAGCACCCCCTGAGCGGCGAGCTCGGACACGTGGAAGCTGGTGACCCGGTCGAGAAACGAGGCGGACACGTCGCGGGCTCCGAGCAGCCGTAGCGCGAAGGTCGGACGCAGTCCCTTCCCCAGCGCATCCCGTACGTCGGCCTTCGTGATGGAATCCTGCTCACCCCGCTGACGGGCGGTCAGCACGGCTCTCCTGAGGAGCGCGGCGCGCGCCGCATCGGTCGTGACCCAGTCGATGCGGCGTCGGTCGTTCTGCTCCATGAGGCCGGTCAGCCCGAAGAAGAACCACGCATAGAGCCCGACGCCGAAGGCGATCGGGTCGAAGAACGCGTACGCGAAGAGAGGCGCCAGAATCGAGGTCTGCAGGGCGGCGACGACCGCCTCGCTTCCGAACGCGGTCACCAGCTGCGGCAGGAGCCACAGGACACTCACGATGACGGCGACGCTGCCCGACCCCACGCGAGAGAGGCGGTAGCGGGCTCGAGCCTCCTCGATCGCCTCGGCCCGAATCGCCTGACGCCGAGACTCCGCCAGAGCCTCGCCGGACTCGCTGCTCGGCGCGGACCCCAGTGCCTTGAGGATCGCGGACACCATCGGAGCGACCGACTCCACCGGTACCAGCGCCGTCGTCTCGGAATCGGCGTCGAGCTGGGCGAGCGCCGTGGACAGCTGAGCGAGACGCCGTCGTGCATCCGAGCCTTCCTCGTGCGCCTCGACCGTTTCCGCAACCGCCTGCAGCCGCTCCTCCGACACTGCCACCTCCCTGCCTGAGATCGTCCGTGCATTCCTTGGACGCCTCCGGCCTCGAAGGAGTTGCAGAGCGACGCAACCCCGACACCGTTTCGGGCGTCCAACGAAGCAGAAGACTCGCGCAAGACGAGGCACACCCCCCGTGACGATCCCCGACGAAGGCAGCACGACGCAACCCGCGCTGGCGCTGATGCTCGCAGCCGGAGTCGCTGCGTTCGCGACGGTCGGGCTCACGAGGGCCGGAGCCGGCGATCCGGCAACGCCGGAGGTGACCGCCGCCGAGCCCGTGGAGCCGATGCCCGCCGTGGCCGTCCCCGGGGTGGTTCCGGCCGGACACCCCGTCCTTCCGCCCCGCTTCGCCGGCCTCGAGGACGACATCCTCGCCTCTCCCATGCTGTACCACCCGCCGTTCGCGGCCGAAGTCGAGGAGTGGGTCCAACGCTGGAGCACGAGCCTCGCCCGCTGGATGCCCACCTACCTCGAACGGATGACGAGCTTCGAGCAGATGGTCGACGCGACGCTCGCCGAGCGGGCCCTCCCGGGCTCACTCCGCTACCTGCCGGTCATCGAGAGCGGGTACAGCCCGAGCGCGGTGAGCTCGGCGAGCGCGGTGGGAATGTGGCAGTTCATGGCTCCCACCGCCCGGGACCTCGGGGTCGAGGTCACCCGACTGGTGGACGACCGGCGCGACCCGTTCGTCTCCACCGAGGCGGCCGCCGAGTACCTCACGGAGCTCCACCGGCGCTACGACTCCTGGTTCCTCGCCCTCGCCGCCTACAACGCCGGGCCGGACCGGATCGACGGGCTGATCCGTCGCTATCTGCCCGACGTCGAGCCTTCCGACGCCGTCTACTGGGCGTTGCGCAACGTCCTGCCCGAGGAGACGGCCGCCTTCGTCCCGAACTTCCTCGGTGCGGCGATCGTCGCCTCGGCCCCGACCGAGTACGGATACTCGGAGCCACCCACCGTGCCGTTCGCGTTCGAGCGGGTGCCCGTCGTCGGGGCCGTCTCCTTCGCGGAGGTGGCCCACGCCGCCGGATCGTCCACGGACGAGATCGCCCGACTGAATCCCGAATACCTCCGCCGCGTCACCCCGCCCGACCGGCAGGTCGAGCTGCGTCTGCCCCCGGGGACGAGCGCGGCGTTCCGCTCCTACTTCTCGCAGACCGCGGACCGCTGACGCCGGAGGGAGAGGGCCCGCCGTTGTAGCCCGGCGGGGAGACGCCTATATCTGAGCGTCCGTCCGATCTCTGCAGCCGAGCACACCGTGAGCCAGGCACGCCGCACCGGGAACGACTTCCGACTCGGGTCCGTTCTCGGCTTCGAGATCCGCATCGACCTCTCGTGGTTCGTGATCTTCTTCCTGGTCTTCTGGTCGCTGGGGAGCGGTGTCTTCCCCGCCGAGTACCCGGACCTCTCCCGCGGCACTCACCTGATCATGGGCCTCGCGGGCACACTGCTCTTCTTCTGCTCGCTGCTGATCCACGAGCTCAGCCACGCCCTGGTTTCGCGGAGGAAGGGGATTCCCGTCGAGGGGATCACGCTCTTCGTCTTCGGCGGTATCGCCAGAGCCACGCGGGAGCCGGACTCTCCCCGCGACGAGATCCTGATCGCGGGCATCGGCCCGGTGACCAGCTGCCTCCTGGCCGGTCTCTTCTACGTGCTCGGTCTCCTCGCCGCTCGGGCGGGGCTCGGTGACGCGTACGTCGGCGTCGCGCGCTACCTGGCGTTCATCAACCTCGCACTGGCGATCTTCAACGTGATGCCCGGCTTCCCGCTCGATGGTGGGCGCGTGTTCCGAGCGATCGTCTGGGCGATGACCGGAAACCGCACGCAGGCGACGCGCCTCGCCACGGCAGGAGGCCGCATGTTCGGCCTCCTCCTGATCGTGCTCGGCGCGCTCCAGGCTCTGGGTGGTGCTCCCGTCTCGGGCCTCTGGCTCGTGTTCATCGGCTGGTTCCTGCGGACGTTGGCCGGCGCCTCGCTGACGCAGCACGTGCTCCAGGACCTCATGGCAGGCTACACCGCGGCGGACGTCATGACGGGGGATCCCGCCGTCGTCGACGCGTCACTCTCCGTGGAGGTGCTGGTTCACGAGCACTTCGTGCGTCGCCGCTACGGCAGCTACCCGGTCACGGACGGGCCGAGGCCCGTCGGCCTCGTGACCCTCTCCGACGTCAAGTCCCTCCCGCGCGATGCGTGGCAGACGGCCAGTGTCACCGACGTCATGACCCCGCTGGACGAATGCGCCGTCGTCGGTCCGAGCTCGACGATGTCCGAAGTGATGGAGGAGATGTCTCGTCGAGGCGGTCGTCGTCGTGCGCTGGTCGTCGAGCACGAGCGACTGGTGGGCGTCGTTTCCGCCACGGACCTCGCCCACTGGATCGAGCGGGTGCAGGGGCTCGACGAAGTTCTCTCGTCCACCGGCTGAACGCGGGAAGCGAGGCTTTCGACCGACCCGGCGGCGCCGGGCTTCTAGAGAGGAGATCCAGATGAAGCGACGTGATTTTCTGACCTCGTCCGCCGCGGCTGGAGTCGGGATCGGTCTGGGCGCGGCCGAGGCCGCAGCTCGGACCGGACCGGGGATGCAGCCGACCCCGAGGCAGATCCTCATCGCGGGTGGAGGATTCCGGACCGAGTTCATCCGCTACATGGCAGAGCTCACGGGAAAGGAGCGCCCGCGAATCTGCTACCTCCCCACGGCGTCGGCCGATCGCGACTCGGGCGTGATCCGCTTCTACGAGGATTGCGCTCCCCTCGACGTAGAGCCGCACGTGCAGCGGAGCTTCATCAGCAGCTACAGGATGGAGCAGAGCTGGGACGAGGTCCTTCTGTCGATGGACGGGATCGTGGTGTCGGGCGGGAACACGCTCAACCAGCAGGCGATCTGGCGCGTCCAGGGCATCGACGAGGTCCTCCGCACCGCCTGGGATCGCGGGATCGTGCTCGGCGGCGCCAGCGCGGGTTCGCTGTGCTGGTTCGAAGAGGGCACGACCGACTCGAGGCCGAAGGAGGTGACGAAGATCGAATGCCTCGGCTTCCTGCGTGGCAGCCACTCGCCGCACTACGACGCCGAGGCTGTGCGCCGCCCGACGTACCATCGCCTGATCCGGTCCGGAGAGCTCAAGCCCGGCTACGCCTGTGACAACGATGCCGGCATCTACTTCGTCGACAACGAGGTCCGGCGGGTCGTGAAGACCCGGGACGAAGCCCGGGTGTACCACGTCGCGCTCGAGGGCGGGGAGATCGTCGAGACCGAGCTCCCTGCCGAGATGATCGGCTGACGGGAGGGCGGCCGGGCGGGCACCCCCACCCGGCCGAGATCGCGGCCTTCCTGCGCGACCACGAGTTCCCGATCATCGAGGGCTCGCGGGCGACCTTCGTGTTCGTCGGCGCGGCCCAGGAGGTGCACCTCCGGCACTGGATCTACGGCCTGCCGTCGTCACAGCCCTTCCAGCGGCTGCACGGCAGCAGCCTGTGGTTCCTGGTGATGGAGCTGCCCG
>Ga0209536_100003231_pt1 | contig 26256 bp, 24 predicted proteins | sample DeeMarSeWOR28_12_FD_187461 | JGI IMG/M metagenome (GOLD analysis project Ga0209536, IMG submission 187461) | Marine sediment microbial communities from White Oak River estuary, North Carolina - WOR-2-8_12 (SPAdes) (version 2) | ecosystem: Environmental > Aquatic > Marine > Intertidal zone >...
CTGGCATACGTTCTGTGACGCGCATGTTGCAGGAAATGGAAGCGGCATTGAGATGATCGCAAAAATCGGCCTGGCATCAACTTGAACCCGCACAGATCCTGAAATAAGGATCCTGTTCTGGTATTTTTTCACAGCACAGAGGAGGGTGATTGCTGTATCTAGATCAAATATAACCAAATCGATAATTCTGGTACTTACTTTCACTTCAAGATTGGCGGTTTTTGGCAGTCCGAAGGCTGGTATTGGCAGTCGATTTCTGAATAATTGTATTTAGTTCGAGATTAATCCTAAGGAGGGTAAAATGATCCGCAAATTCTTCATCCTATGCAGCGCTTTCCTCATCCTGGCTTTTCTACTCCCAGCCTGCAGCCCTGCTCCGGAAATCACCGCTCAGTACGATCCGGCTGAAATTCGATTCTCAGGAGAGCGAGCTTACCAGATCGTGGAAAAATTCGTCACTACCCACACGAATAGAGTCAGCGGGAGCGAGGAGAGCCGCCAGGCCACTATCTGGCTTCAAGACCAGTTAACTACCGCCGGATGGAATTGTGAGATCGACCAGTGGCAGGCTGTTCTTTATAGTGAACCAGTCGTTTTACGCAACGTCGTCTGCCGCCTGCCAGGGGCATCCGATCAGGAGATCCTGGTTTTAGCCCACCATGATATCGCCCCAACCACTGTGCAGGGTGCAGATAACGACGGTTCTGGGGTAGCTGTCTTGCTACACCTGGCGGAGATCTTCGCCGCTGACAATCCACATCCGTATACCCTAGTGTTCGTCTCAGATGATGCCGAGGAATTCGGCATGATCGGCAGCAAGCGCTACATCGACACGCATCCCAATCCGGAAAATATCATCGCGGGGATATCTCTCGACAATCTGGGGAGAAATTATTACCAGGACATGGAAACCGAACTCGTCGGCCAGTATGAAGGCTATGCTCCAATCTGGATCGGTTTAGCCGCCAAGGAAGCTGCACGGGTTTCTGGCACAGAATGGGAGGTGATCCTCAAAGGTCCCATCGACCAGGTGCTCAACCAGGCCATCACCATCTCTTTAACAGACCAGGGACCGATCAATGCCGCTGGTGTTCCGGCGATCGGGTTCGGGCCTAGAGTACCGGCGGAATATGCTGACCTTCATTACGAATGCTGGCACCAGCCTTGCGATGACTTGGATCTGCAAAGCCCGGCTTCACTGGAGCAATCCGGGATCATCAGCGAGGCCTTAATCCGCCAGCTGTTGGCAATGGAGGCATTTCCTGAAGGATCGGGACCGTACCTGTATTTTGAGGGCCGCGGACAGATCTTGAGTGGATTACCGCTGTACCTGATATTCATTGGCTTTGTGGGCCTGTTTTTCGTGGGCAGCTATGCCACCTATCGAGAATCGCTTGCAGAAATCTCAAGAGGTTGGCTGAAAGCGCTCCCGCATTTCCTCGGACTGTGGCTGCCATTAGTGGCAGCGATCCTGCTGCTTTACCTGTTTGTTGCCGTGGGCATCATGCAGGAGTTCACCAGCTATCCTGGAACGACGAAGGACACGACACAGCTCAATCCAAGCTGGTTGGCGGTGATCCTATTCCTGGTTGGAGTGGGTATCTTCTTCTTCGTTGGACGCTGGCTGGTGCGGAGGTTTGCCGGGTATGCACCTCCACCTGAGTTCGGATATACCAAAAGCCTGGCATTCCTGATCATTGGGCTGATCAGCTTGCTGGTTCTGATCATCGATCCATTTGCGCTGATATTTCTGCTGCCCGTGTTGTTCTGGTTTTTGATCCGCGGGCGAAGCGGCGCAGGGAAGATCCTGGATGTCGTGTTCCTCTTGCTGGGAGGGCTGATGGTCTACGCCCTGATCTACTTCTTTGGCTTCCTGATTTTGCGCTATGACTTCGTCTTCCTGTGGTACTTCCTGAGCGCCATATCGACCGGCATGTTCAGCTTCATCGATGTGGTCGCTGGGGCAGCTGTGATGGCAGCCGGTTTGTCGATGGTTGTTAATCCACCAACCAAGCAAGCAAGGTAATCACGCCATTTGCAAGTTTTAAGAATTATCCTAGATAGGTTTACTAAGTTAATGTGAAACCCTACATATGAGCCACCGCCGTGAACAAAGCTAAGCAAGTTTTGAGAGATTCTTCAGTCGCTCCGCTCCTTCAGAATGACCATTAACATTGGTTTTCTCATAAGTAATAAATATCTTGCAAATCAGTTTAACCAGGAGTCAGAGGACTTTATTGAATCAAGGAGGGTAATGGTGTGAATAATTCGAATCAAAAAGATTATGAAAATCCACCCGGATTTGAGATTGATTTCGACCTGCTCAAAGAATTTGAAACTTGTTTGGATCCACAATCTCCGGAGAGCTGCCGTATCCCATGCCATGTGCTCGGATATGGCGAGATCAGCACGGTTTTCGAACTGAACTGCGAAGGAATGGAAGGATTGGCGTTTAAACGCATGTCCATATTTGAATCTCAAGAGGAACTGGAGAAATATATTCACGCCTATCAAGATTACAATCACCTGCTTGAGCAGGAGATCGAGATTAGATTGCCTCCACATGGTCACGCCATTGTGAGAAATCCCTCCAGTCAACCGATCTTCTACATCATTCAGCACAAGATCGACCCAAAGGCGATCGGCAATAACGCCATTCATATTCTCAACCGGGAAGGAGTAGGAATCCTCTTTGAGCGTGTCCTCGGAGAGCTGTTCAAATTGTGGTCCTTTAATTCACGGCAAGCCGAATACCAGGTATCCCTTGATGGCCAGATTTCCAATTGGGTGATCGATGAATTTGATGCTGATACACAAAAATTTGACGAATATGCATCTCTTTCCTATGTCGATACAAGCACACCGGTTTATACCCACGAAGGCGTCGAACAGTTCGATCCGGAACTGGTCATCCGTACCACACCCAGATTGCTGGCGATGATCATCCGCCAATTCTTCCTCGAAGATGTCATGACCCGCTATTACGATCCGCGCAAAGTGACCATTGACATCCTGGCTAATTTCTATAAAGAAGGACGTCCAGACCTAATCCCCGAACTGGTGGGAAAGGCGAACAGCTTCTTTGCGAACGGAGGCAATGAATTTGGGGTTGAAGAAATTAACGAAAAAGAGATCAGGGATTACTACCGGGAGGATGCTCTTATCTGGTCCTTTCTATCTTCGGCGAGAAGAATTGATCGCTTTCTATACTTGAAGATACTTCGCCGCGAATACCCCTACATCCTGCCAGGGAAAGTAAAACGATAATAACATCGAACTCAAGAGTAATGATGACGAACACCACATTGGAGCAAAAGATGTCACTCATTGGGCAATTACCTAAGAGCGAAATTACAACCAGGTTCGCTGATCATGTCTCCTCCGGGAAAGCTGAATTCTTCCACCAGGCGGGGATCGATTTCGTCATCGGCAAGCGAGAGGGGATCTATATCTGGGATTTAGATGGTAAGCAGTTGATCAACTGCCATTCCAACGGAGGGGTCTTTAATTTAGGTCACCGCAATCCGCGCATCATTGCTGCCTTACAGCGCGCTCTGAAGGAGCTGGATATCGGCAACCACCATCTGGTGAGTGAAGCGCGAGCCCGGTTGGGGGAACGTTTAGCCGCAATCTGCCCAGGAGATGTCAACCACGTCGTATTTGGCGTGTCGGGCGGCGAAGCGGTCGATATGGCGATCAAGATCGCCCGGGGGCATACGGGTCGCCCCAACATCATCTCTGCCAAAGGCGGCTACCACGGGCACACCGGGTTCGCCCTGGCGGCTGGGGATCCAAGCTTCAGCAAGCCATTCGGGCCGCTCATGCCAGGCTTCCAACAAGTTCCCTTCGGCGATTTGGATGCCCTTGCTACTGTGATCGGTGAAGAAACCGCGGCGGTGATCTTCGAGACCATTCCAGCCACATATGGTATCTCAATCCCGCCAGAGAACTACTTCGCCGGTGTACGGAAACTATGCGATCAGACCGGGGCAGTCATGATCATGGATGAAGTGCAGACCGGGCTTGGTCGCTGCGGGGCGATGTGGTGTATTGACACATATGACGTGATCCCGGACATTATTGTGACCGGTAAAGGGTTATCCGGCGGCATCTATCCTGTCACAGCGACCCTTTACAGGGAGCATCTCAATCCCTTCCTGCATGAAAACCCTTTTATCCATGTCTCCACTTTTGGGGGCGCGGAGGTCGGCTGCTTTGTCTCCCTGGAAGTGCTGGACATCCTGGAAGAACCAGGATTCTTACAGCACGTGCGCGATATGGCTGATATCTTCGAAAGTGGTTTCTCCGAGCTGCAAGAGAAGCACCCAGGAGTACTGAAGGGTTCCCGCCAGAGGGGGTTAATGATGGGCCTGAAACTCGCCGACCCAAACTTTGGTCCGCTCATGACCCGCATCGGTTTCGAGGCCGGGATTCTGGCGATCTATGCCAACAACGACCCTTCAGTAGTCCAGATCCTGCCGCCGTTGATCATCCAGGAAGGGGAAGTGAACCAAGTAATCGCGATCTTAGATGGTATGCTTGGCAAGCTAGAAGAAATCATTCAAAATATACAATCAAGTTAATCAAAATTATTCTCACCCCCGATCACCCCATAGAAATGAGGCAACGGATCAACCGGTACCTCGCTCCAGGCAAGTGAGGACAATAATTGGTGGCGTGCCTGCTCAAGACGCTCCTGATCGTTGGCGTGCACGATGAAGACTTCCTGACCCTCTTCCACATAATCCCCTACGTTATGCAGTACTTCAATTCCGACTCCGTGATCGATCGCGTCGCTCTTTTTGGCCCTCCCCGCGCCCAGATCGACTGATGTCTCTCCAACTATACGGGCATCAACACGGCTGAGATATCCAGCCTGGGGAGAGAGAATCTTCTCAAAGAGCGCAGCCGTTGGCAACCTTTCTGGGTTTTCAACATATGAAATATCCCCACCCTGGATGGCGATCAGGTTTTTAAATTTACCCCAGGCTGCTCCGTTCCCCAAAGCTTTTTCAGCTGCCATACGCCCTTCGTGCACATCTCCGGCAGAACCACCCAAGGCCAGCATGTGCGCGGCTAAGGTTAGACAATGCTCGGTGAAGTCCTCTGGACCCTGGTTGTGAAGCGTGAGGATAGCTTCCTTTACTTCCAGCGCGTTACCCACAGCCTGGCCTAAAGGCTGGTTCATATCGGAAAGCAGCGCGATCGCTTTGCGACCGGAACCCTCGGCAATAGCGACCATTAATTCAGCCAGCTGTCTGGCTTCATCCAGATCCGTCATGAAAGCCCCAGAGCCGACCTTCACGTCCAACAGGATGGCGGTTGTACCCGCAGCGATCTTCTTGCTCATTACGGATGAAGCGATCAAGGGGATGGACTGCACAGTGCCGGTCACATCCCGCAAAGCGTACAGTTTTCCGTCTGCGGGAGCCAGGTTGGCTGTTTGCCCGGTGAGCACAACTCCGGTTGAGCGCAATTGATCGAGAAACTCCTCAGTGCTCAGATCAACACGACAGCCAGGGATCGATTCTAACTTGTCCAGGGTACCGCCGCTGAATCCCAAACCCCGACCGGATATCTTGCCCACCGGCAGCCCACAGGCAGCCACTAAGGGTTGCACCACCAGGGTGGTCTTATCTCCTACCCCCCCAGTGGAATGCTTATCGACCGTCACAGGGACGGCGACCGTACAATCCAGCATTTCACCGGAATTCGCCAAGGCCAGGGTCAAATCGGTCGTCTCGCGAGGAGTCATGCCATTGAGCAGAACAGCCATCGCCCAGGCGGCGGCCTGGTAATCTGGGATCTCATCCTGCGTAAATCCACGGATGAAGAAATCGATCTCTTCGCGGGTCAGTTCCCCGCGGTCGCGTTTCTTAATGATGATATCAACGGCGCGCATGATTACGACTCCTGTTCACAGCCTAGAATCAACCACAAGGATTTATGAGAATTATGACATTATAAACCAATCGATCGTTATATTCATTCTATTTTCCCCCCGAGAAACCTTAAGTGAAATCGTATCCTTCCACACCGAGCATGAATTCCCTTGTCGATCCTGATTAGAATCCAAAACATCCCCCCGCAGGAATTTATTCATAATTTTATGTGAAACCAGTTGTTTGCAAAGGCAGGTAAGTAGAGATGCAACGATTCTCCTACCTACCGAGCATAAGAAGCCGGAAAAATGCCGGTCTAGACCGCTTCTTTGACTGGCTCTTCAATGCGATAGCCAAGCTGCTCAAATAAGCTCAACCCATCCTCAACCGACCACCACTCTGTGATCTTGCCATCCTTGAAACGTACGGTGCCGCTTTCCGCCCAAACAGCCGGCTGATTGTAATCGGCATTCGTACCACTAACCAACATATAGTAGGATACAAGATCATCCTCTTCAACCAGCAAGGTGATCTCACTCTTCTGGTCCGGCCAGGTTGTGCGCATGTGGTACTTCCAAATCTCGAGGGTATCATTGAGGGTGGTATCGTAGGCCTCGATGCGATCACGTTCAAAGGTGAAATCAATGACTTCACCTTCACGCCTAATGGTAAGCGTGATCGGGCCACCGATCTTACCCGGTCCCCAGATAGAATTCTTGAGTTGTTCGTAGGTCTCTCGAACCCCGCTCTCATCACTCGCTTTTATAATCTCGTCTCCCTCCTGGAGGTTACCCGCTGCGGGACCATTGTTGGCGATATCCCGGACAATTATCTTATCGCCCGAGGTATCGTCGATCATAAAACCCATTCCGACATAAGGTGGTGTATGAAATAAGCATTCTGTGGAGAGATATTCATGGATCAAGTCAAAATGTTGGGGGTTAATGACCTTTTCTATGTATTCCTGGAAGATCTGTTTGTTCGACTTTGACATTTTTTACTCCTTGCATTTCATCTGATCGGTTAAAAAATATAGCCACCGGCGGTCAGCCAGCGGCAGGGACGAAACTATGTTGTGACTATGGGTTTTGCAGACCCATTCCCGCCTGAAAACTTGCTCTTATATCATACAGAAAAACACGAACAGAATCAAGTGGAATTATTTTTCCAGGTTAATTATTTGGGTAACTTTTTCCCATATGTCAGCGAACATCGCCTCCGTCAGACGACCGGTCTGGGTGTTCTGGCGGCTGGGATGGTAGGAGGCGACCAGCCAGGGCATCCCGTCTCCCAGGCTGTATTTCGCGCCATGAGCAAAATCAAAACGCAACCGTGCTCCCGTCCGCTGGCGATAGATGCGCAGGGTCTGGTCGAAAGCGATGCGTCCCAAGGCGACGATCACCTGCAACTGATCAAGCAGATCAATCTCCCGCTCCAAATAAGGCAAGCAGTTGCTGATCTCACCTGCCTTGGGTTTATTGCCTGGAGGGACGCAGCGGCATACGGCTGAGATGAACATATGCTCTAATTCCAGGCCATCTTCACGCTTAACCGCATTTGGTTGGTTGGCAAATCCCGCCTGGTGGAGGGCAGGATACAGAAAATCTCCTGAGCCATCACCGGTGAACATGCGCCCGGTGCGGTTGGCCCCATGTGCACCAGGCGCTAAACCGACGACCAGCACGCGGGCCTGATAATCGCCGAACCCCGGCACCGGCTTACCCCAGTACTCCCAATCCAAGTAAGCGCGGCGCTTGACCCGCGCGACCTCCTGGCGCCATTCCACCAAGCGCGGGCAGCGCTGGCAGGCGATAATTTGGGCCTCTAATGAATGGAAGAGTTCATCATTGTCATTCATGTTCACGCTACGCTTACTTCAAAGGATCAGCATTGCATCCCCAAAAGAATAAAAACGATATCCTACTTTTTTGGCCAGCTCGTACGAACCCAAGATGGTCTCCCGACCGGCAAATGCGCTCACCAGCATGATCAAGGTCGAGCGCGGCAGATGGAAGTTGGTGAGCAGGGCATCGACAACCTTGAATTGATAGCCTGGAAGGATGAACAAATCGGTCGGGCCTTCAAACTCAGCGACCAGCTCACCTTCAGGTGCGTATTGAGCTGCGCTCTCTAACACCCGCACGCTGGTCGTGCCCACGGCGATGATGCGACCACCAGCTCTACGGGTCCGATTGATGATTTGAACGGCATCTGGTGTAATCCGGCACCATTCACTATGAATAATGTGTTCACTGGGATCAGCCTCGGTGACCGGAGCGAAGGTATCTAAGCCGACGTGCAGCAATACGCTGGTGATGTTGACACCGCGCCGGACCAGGGAATCAAACAATTCACGTGTGAAATGCAAACCAGCGGTAGGGGCAGCTGCCGATCCGGGTTGGCGGGCGAAGACTGTCTGGTAACGCTCGGGGTCAGCGAGCGGCTCCTTAATATACGGCGGTAAAGGCACATGGCCAATCTCAGACAGAAAAGGCTCGATCGGTTCAAAGAAACGCAGCAATCGGCGTGGACCACCTAGCGAAGAAACCACCTCAGCTGCTGGGCCTCCTTGCACCTTGAGCTCCCGGCCAGGTGTTAACCGCTTGCCACCAACCAGCACCTCCCAAGAATATTCATCCTCCTGTCGCAGCAGCAAAAGCTCCACTTTCCCGCCACCTGGAATCTTATTGGCGAATAAACGCCCAGAAATGACGCGGGTATCGTTCAACACCAGAAGGTCTCCTGGTCCTAAAAATTGCCCTATCTCATGGAAGACAGCATGCTGTACCTTACCACTCTCCCTATCCAAGACCATCAAACGAGAGAGATCTCTTGGTTCGAGCGGGGTTTGGGCGATGTATTCGGCCGGGAGCTGGTAGTCGAAATCTGATGTTTTCAAAATTTGGTCGTCACCGATTGAGGTAGCGGATGATCAGGTTCAAGATCACGGTAAGCAGGATGGAAAGCAGGATAGAGGAGACCAGTGGCACCACACAGGTCAGATTTCCAGATTCAAAGCGGATATCACCAGGGAGCTGAAAGAGGTTTACGCCGAGGCGGGAGAGTAAATATATCAATCCACCAACCAGAAATAGCACAACGCCGGCGATCATGATGAAGCGGGCAATCGGTTCAAGCGACATGGATAATGCTAAAATCGTTTGTGCTTAAAGCAGCTTGGGCTGGTCTTCAACCGGGAAAGGAACGTTCAGATGCTGATATGCCAGCTGGGTCGCAATACGCCCCTGGGAAGATCTCTCCAGGAAACCGAGCTGGAGAAGATAGGGTTCAACCACATCCATGATGGTATCCGCTTCTTCGCTGATCGAGGCTGCAATGGTGTTCAATCCAACCGGTCCACCGTTGTATTTCTCGATTACCGTCACCAGAACTTTACGATCCATCTCGTCCAACCCCAGGTCATCAACGTTCAGCAATGTTAAGGCCTGCTCAGCGATGGAACGGGTGATGATACCATCTCCGCGCACCTGGGCGAAATCACGCACCCGGCGAAGAAGACGGAGTGCCACACGAGGTGTGCCTCTTCCCCGGCGGGCGATCTCATCTACTCCGCCCTGCTCGATCTCTACTGCAAACACCCCAGCAGCTCGTTCGACGATAGTCTGCATGGCGGGAAGTTCATAATAATCCAGGCGGTAGACAGCACCAAAACGTGCTCGCAAAGGCGCGGTCACCAGCGCTAAACGGGTCGTCGCGCCAATCACGGTGAAGTGAGGCAGCTTGAGACGAATCGATCGCGCCGAGGGTCCTTTCCCGATGACAATATCCAGCGCGAAATCTTCCATGGCTGGATACAACACCTCCTCCACAGTGCGCCCCAAGCGGTGGACCTCATCAATGAACATGATGTCTCCAGCCCGCAAGTTGGTCAGGATGGCAGCCAAATCACCGGGGCGCTCGATAGCTGGGCCGGCACTGACTTTGATATTGACGCCCATCTCGTTGGCTACGATATGGGCCAGGGTTGTTTTTCCCAATCCAGGTGGCCCGTAGAAGAGAATATGGTCAACCGGTTCGCCTCGCTGCTGGGCTGCGGCGATCAAAATCGCCAAGTTCTCTTTTATCCTTTCCTGACCGATAAATTCCACCAATTTACGCGGGCGCAGCGCCTGGTCTATGCGGTCCTCTGGTTTTGACTCTGGATTAACCAATCGATTTTCCGGGGTGCTCATTCCGCTGATTATAACCCGGATTTTTGGAGGCAAGATCCTTCAAGAACCGGTGGGGAAATGATGTCAGGATGGCTACGGAGCATAGGGATATTGGAGATTTTTGACACATAAACCTCAGCATTGAAATAAGCGACTATAATACTCTCCAGATCAACAAGTAAATTCAGGTTCAGAGGCTATAATGAAAAATGTATTTCCTTCCCCCCACCCACTCGTGGCGCATAAACTGTCAATTTTGCGCCGGGCAGACACCGATCCCAGAAAATTCCGCGAGCTGGTGCGTGAGATTGCAGCACTGATGACATACGAAGCCACAGCTGATCTAGCCACCAAAGCCAACACTGTACAGACTCCGCTTGGCATAGCGTCCGGGGTGGAGCTGCAAGAAAACATTGGCCTGGTACCAATCCTGAGAGCCGGTCTAGGGATGGTTGAGGGCGTCTGGGAATTAATGCCCAGTGCCGAAGTGTGGCATATTGGACTTTACCGTGACGAAGAAACCCTAAAACCGGTCGAGTATTACAACAAATTACCCATTTTACCGACCGTTTCGGTTTGCCTGATACTCGATCCGATGCTGGCCACCGGCGGATCGGCTGTGGCCACGATCGATATTCTCAAACGTTGGGGAGTGGCCAAGATCAAGTTCGTCGGCATCCTGGCAGCCCCACAGGGTATTATGAATATTCATGATCACCACCCAGAGGTGCCGATCCATCTGGCAGTCATCGATGAAACCCTTAATGATAATGGCTTTATCATGCCCGGTCTGGGGGATGCCGGCGACCGGCAGTTTGGCACCGGTTGACCTGGAATGCCGCCTGCGAATTCATCCCAAAATACTTATTACCTTTGGAGATTGAGCGCAATTCTTGCGGTGGGAACACTCCTGGTGATATCAGGCTGCCTTCCCCAGCGAGAAGCGAGATTGGAAGCCTCTCATACATTATCTACCCCAACTAATATCCCGACTGAACGAAAGCCGACTCCGTCTCCCACGAAGATATCAAGACTAACCGCAAATTCATCCGTAACCACTTCTACCCCTGAAAATATATCTACAGAAACCCCAGATGCAGTTCAGCAACCAACGATTGAACTAGAAATCACCCCATATCTCCCCGTCAGAGGCAATGCGGACAAGATCGCCTTTATGCGTGAAGATGAGATTTGGATAGTAAATCTGGATGGCAGCGAATTAACCCAGCTCACAGACGATGGAAATCCCAAGACCAACCTGCGCTGGTCTCCTGATTCCCTGGGTGTGATTTACCTTTCGGGAACCTGCGCAAATCTGGTTGACATCCATAGCGCTGAAATCACCCCGCTGGTCTGTTTTGAGGGCGCCGATCGCCTGGAAGCTTTCGAAATAGCTCCTGATTTTAAGCAAGTGGCAATAAGCCTGAACCGTGAATTGTTCGTGCTCCCATTTGATCAAGCAAGTTTAAAAGCGGCAAAATCCAGCGCTGACCTGATCGCTCTGGCAAACTGCGCCACAACGGCTCCGTATAAGCATCGCCAATCAAATGTCACGGTGAAAGCGGCGCGCTGGTCAGCTGACGGAAATCGATTGGCGATACTTCGCGAGGGAATTGATGAAGATCTGCTGGTGGACATGATCCATATCCTGGACCTTTCGAATTGTTCTTCCCCATTACCCCGCCTGGATGAGTTCCCAGCGACTCGATTCGAGATGGAGGACTACGCCGAGAATCCGATCCTTCAAAGCTTCGCCTGGGATGGAAACGATCTGTTCGCATTGACCAGCTATCGTCGTAATGATGGATTCGGCGACTTATGGATTTACAGCTACGAGCTCCATCGCGGATTCCTGGCAAACCCGATCGAGGGCAAGTGCTGCTACCGCGATCCGGTCTTCAGCCCGGATGGGGAATACCTGGCTTTTATCTTTCAAGACGCGAAGATGGCTGCGCATGGACCGGCACAGCTCTACTTAGTCCCCTATGATGCGATTGATACCAGCATGGTTTACCCGCCGATAAAGCTCCCAGAAGACTTCATCAAGGAGCCACGGGCAAAGCCGCAACCCGCACTGCGACCTGTACCATGAAGCATATCATCTCCATTGAGAAATTAAACAGCTACCGTGCACAAACATTCCGCACCGATCCAGGTCAGCAGATCACCTTAAAAGAGCAAGCCATTGAATTCGTCGAGCAGCGTGGATTTATCTACTTCTGGCCGATCAAGGATATCCTGCTTCCCAGTTTATGGGTTGCCGTGGCTGGAGATCGCCCGGTAGCAGATGCACATGATGATCCTGGTCACGTCACCTGGGGCTGGAAAGACTCTCTGCTGGGAACGCGACGCTGGTATTACGCCAAGGTTCTGCGCAAGAAGGCCACCATGATCTCCCTTGAATTCGCCCCGTATTTCTATGCTCTCACAGAGAATTACGGCTCTCCTGAAGAGGATTATCTGATCCAATATATGGAAGGTGAAATGACTCAAGAGGCAAAAGCAGTGTACGAAGCCATCCTATTCGAAGGACCAAAGGATACGATCGCTCTCCGCCGGGCTGCTCATTTGACCAGCAAGGAGAGCGATTCGCGTTTCAACCGCGCCCTGGTTGATCTACAAGCAGATTTTAAAATCCTTCCAGTCGGTGTCAGCCAATCAGGAGGCTGGCGATATTCATTTATCTATGATTTAGTCCCCCGGCATTACCCCAACTTGCCGGATCAGGCAAGGCTAATCCAAGAGAGAGATGCCCGTCAAAAATTGGTTAACGCTTATCTACTTTCTGTGGGTGCGACCCAAATGCGTGACCTAGCCAAACTCTTCCGATGGCCGAAAAAGCACCTCGAGGATACGATACAAGCATTGATCGCTTCAAAAGCCATCACCCCTGATCTCCAGCTGGCAGATCATCCAGGAGAATGGATGGCGATACCAGATGTGCTTTAGCAGGGATGTTTTTTAGGCTAGCACAGTAATTGAGATATTGTATAATCAACCCATGATATCCACAGGCGCGGGTGGAAGACGAACAAACAACCTAATGAATGCGCAGAGAACGTGGTTTATTACAGGCAAACAGAGGCCGAGATCAGCCACGTTTTCTATTTTATTGCGAACATTGTCATGATCGGCGTTTATATGAATAGACCAATGACCGCAATGATACGAACAAGACAATTCAAATGATTATCTATATGAGTACATTGAATTGATACGGAAGAGAGGAAGATATGCTCAATCAATCTATCGATCATGCAAAGATCAATACAATTGAGAGACACATACTGGAAGAGCAGCACAGTCACCCAGAAGCGACAGGAGTTTTGACCAGTTTGCTCTACGACATTGCGCTGGCAGGCAAAGTCATCGCCAGTCAAACATCGCGCGGTGGATTGATTGAAATCCTGGGTAAAACCGGTACAACGAATATCCAGGGAGAAGAAGTGATGAAGCTGGATGCCTTGGCTGACCGTATGATCTACCGCCTTAACGATCACACCGGTCGATTGGCAGTCATGGCTTCTGAGGAACAAGAAGATATTTTGCCGGTCTCGCCTCGTTTTCCAATCGGAAAATATGTATTGCTCTATGATCCCCTCGATGGCTCTTCTAATATCGATTACAACGTCAGCATTGGCACGATATTTGCCATATTTCGCCGTAAAACCAGAAGCGGACCAGGAACCCTTGAAGATTGTTTACAAAAAGGACGAGATTTAGTTGCAGCTGGATACCTGGTATACGGCGCAAGTACAATGCTGGTATACACATCCGGTATGGGCGTACACGGTTTTACACTCGATCCGATCGTGGGTGAATTCCTGCTCACGCACCGAAATATCCGTACCCCAGAGAATCCCAAATATTACAGCGTGAACCAGGGCTACGAGCGATATTGGAGTGAAGGCATTCAGCGCTTCACCAAGTACCTGCAAGGGGATGAGCCTGATATTGCAGGTGAATTCAGAAAAGGTCTCTCCATGCGTTATATCGGATCGATGGTGGCAGATTTTCACCGCAATCTGCTCGGTGGAGGCATTTTCTATTATCCGGCAGATAATAAAGATGCCAGGTATACAGAAGGCAAGCTGAGATTGTGCTATGAAGGAGCGCCACTGGCGTTTATCATGGAACAAGCCGGTGGAACGAGCTCCAATGGAACCCAAAACCTGCTCGACCTGCAGCCCAAATCCCTTCACCAACGCACGCCACTCTTCATCGGTAATCGTAAATTGGTTGAAATCGCTGAGGAATTCATCCGCGAATACGATAACTAGGAGCTATTGATGACAGAAATTGCCATCTTTCTTGAAGGTCAAAACGGATTAAATTGGCCGCGCTTTCAGCGTCTGGCGAAGGTGGTCGAGGATTTGGGATTTATTGGTTTCTTCCGCTCTGACCACTTCACCAACGCCAATCCCCCCGACAAAGATTCTCTGGAACTTTGGGTCTCACTGACCTGGTTGGCAAGTCATACCAAGCACATCGAATTTGGTCCGCTCGTCTCTCCTGTTTCCTTCCGGCATCCAACCTTCACGGCACGAATGGCAGCCGCTGTGGATGATTTATCTGAGGGAAGGTTAATCCTGGGATTAGGAGCAGGTTGGCAGGAGCGAGAACACAATAATTACGGCTTTGATCTGCTGCCGAAAAGAGAACGTTTCGATCGCTTCGAAGAAGGAGTTGAGGTGATCACCAAGCTATTGAGAAGCGACGAGCCAGTTGATTACGATGGTCAATATTACCGTTTACAGGAGGGGATACTGCTACCTCGTCCACAACGACCTGAGGGTCCACCGATATTGATCGGCGGCAATGGATTAAAACGCACATTACCGCTGACCGCTCGTTATGCCAAGGAATGGAATGCCCTGATGACCACGGCGGAGCGCTTCACTGAGCTGAACGAGCAACTCGATAACCTAATCACCTCCCAAGGTCGAGAGCTGAATGAAGTGCGGCGGTCGATGATGGTCGGCTGCATATTCGGCAAGGACGAGAACCAGTTACAGGAACGGGTAACCCAGCGGACTGGCGGTAAACTCACAATTGACGAATTAATCAGCCAAGGGAGGATCGTTGGCACGCCTACCATGATGGTAGATCAATTAAGCCAGCTGGCCGAAGCAGGTGTGCAGCGGGTGATGCTGCAATGGATCGACCTGGACGACCTGGAAGGATTGGAAGCCATCGCCAAGCATGTTCTGCCACAATTGAGTGCATAATTTTCAGTTCATTATCTCAATTCGTATTCCAGCTCGAATCCTCCCTCTGCAGAAGCGTTCATTGAGGGAGGCATTCGATCTTGCGCGGGAAGTGGAGAAAGCTGGAATCTCCATGGGATCATTCCAGAACCTGTACCACCTTCTCATTCCCAATTTGCACCAATCGATGATAAGCATTAGAATTATTGCTATCGGTTAGGTGCTTAATTAGATGATGATGGAGCTACCCGGGTACGAGTAATCAGGAAGAGGTGATCTAATGCGGAAAGATCATATCAAGTTAATTTGGGTGCTGACAACCATGATTGGTCTGAGCCTGGCCTGCCAATCGATAAACGCCATCCGTGAAGATTACGATCAGGCACGCGGGACCGTAGGCTCGATAGCTACCCAGGCAAATGAAATCATAACCCAGGCAGAGGGTATCGCCACTCAAATTGATGAAAGTGATGCGGTGGCAACCGGGCGTGCTTTAGCGACTGAATACGGTCCGGCGGTTGTCTCTACAGGAGAATCACTGGCAACACAAGTTGCTGATGAAGGTTACTTGATGACGGCAGAAGCTTTGTTAACTCAGGGAGTGAATGAATTAATCCCCACTATCGAGGCTTTCGCCACGGAATCCCTTTTCCCGGCGTCTCCACCTGAGGATATCCCTATTCTCCCTGATGGAGATGTGACAAACTTATTTAGCAACCAGTCTGTGGTCTCTTATTATGTGGACGCCGATCTACCCGATGTAGTGGAATTCTATAAAACCAACATGCCAACATTTGAATGGCTGGATGTAAGTGATGATGATGAGGTGAGGGAAGATGGGGCAGTCCTGAAGTTCTTTAAACCCGAGCGGGTTGCGACAGTCGCGCTAACAGCCAATCCAGTTGCAGATCAAACGATCGTCTTAATCACAATCAGAAGCCAATAAAACATTTATGAGCCTGAAAAAATTCTTCAGCCCTGACTCCATCGCTGTAGTTGGCGCCTCGACAAATCCCAAAAAGTTGGGCTATGCAGTGCTGGAGAATCTGGTGAAAGGCGGATACGCACGCAAAGGCTCTGTGTATCCGATCAACTTAAATGCGGAAGAGATCCTCGGGATTCCAGCCTATCCAACGGTGCTGGATGTACCAGGTCCGATCGACTTGGGAGTGATCGTTATCCCGTACCCACACGTTCCAGCTGCATTACGCACATGCGGAGAGAAAGGTATCCAAGCAGTGATTGTGATCAGTGCTGGTTTTCGAGAAGCAGGGAAGGAAGGGCTGGAGAGGGAATTGGAATTGATCGATATCGCCAAAGAAAACAACATCCGCTTAATCGGTCCCAATTGTCTGGGGGTTATCGATACCTTCACACCGCTCAACGCCTCTTTCTCCGCCGGAACTCCACCTAGTGGTCCAATGGCATTCATGTCTCAATCTGGTGCTCTGGGAACGGCCGTTTTGGATATCGCCTTAGCAGGTCGTTTAGGTTTGTCAAAGTTCGTCAGCCTGGGCAACAAGGCAGATGTTGACGAGATCGATCTGCTGAACGCCTGGTCAGATGACCCGCACACCAGAGTGATCATGATTTACAGTGAAGGCATGTCAAACGGCCAGCAATTCATCAACACAGCCAGACGGGTATCGGCGGTAAAGCCGATTGTGGCGATCAAGTCCGGCGTGACGCAGTCCGGGTCTCGAGCTGTATCTTCCCACACAGGCTCCTTAGCAGGTTCCGAGCAGGCCTATCATGCCGCATTCCGCCAAGCGGGCGTGCTGAGGGCAGACTCGATGCAGTCACTTTTTGATATCGCCCTGGCACTCGGATACCAGCCTTTACTCGAGGGTGAGCGGATTGCTATCATAACCAATGCCGGTGGACCCGGTATTCTCGCCACTGACGCACTGGAACGATCTGGTCTCTCACTAGCCCGGTTCAAGATCGAGACAAAATCGGCGTTAGCACAGTATTTGCCTGATGCCGCCAGTGCAGCAAATCCGGTGGATGTGCTTGGGGATGCACGCGCCAACCGCTACAAATTCGCCCTGGAGACCGTTGTAGCCGATCCAAACGTGGATGGATTACTGGTTGTACTGACTCCACAAGCGATGACAGAGATCGAAGCCACTGCCAATGCCGTCGGCGAGATTGCGAAGTCAATCGATAAGCCGATCATCACCAGCTTCATGGGAGAAGCGCAGGTTGAATCCGGTGTGAATCTGTTAGAGCAATACGGCGTGCCGAATTACCCGTTCCCTGAACGCGCTGCGCTTGCATTCAAAGCCATGTCAGAATACCGGCATGTGCTCAACCGGTCGGAACCGAAATATATCGAGTATACGGTCGACCATGAAAGCACCCGTGAAGTTCTAGACAAGGTGCGCGCCGAGGAGCGATTATCTATTGGAGATGCAGAAGCACGCCAGATTCTCACTGCCTACGGTTTAAAAATCCCCCAATCCGAGATCGCCGCCACTCCCGAAGAGGCGATCGATCTCGCCCGAAAGTTCGGTTTCCCCGTGGTGCTTAAAATCGCCTCACCCGATATCCTGCACAAGACCGATGTAGGAGGCGTTAAGGTAGGTTTGAACAGCTCTGAAGATGTGCGCGACGCTTTCGAGCTGATGACATACAGAGCCCAACGATACGTTCCCCGGGCTCACCTCTGGGGCTGCCTAGTGCAGGAGATGGTTCCAGAAGGCGGCCAGGAAGTGCTGGTCGGTATGAACCGCGATCCTCAATTTGGACCCCTGGTTACTTTTGGACTTGGCGGCATCTACGTTGAGACGCTCAAAGATGTGACCTTCCGGGTAGCCCCATTCTCTCTTCAGGAGGCTGAAGAGATGTTAAGTGAAATTCGCGCCCACGCTATTTTAGACGGCGTACGCGGCCAGCCACCGCTGGATAAAGCCGCCATTGTTGACACCTTAATGCGCATCGCCCAGCTCGTCCAGGATTACCCAGAAATCGTCGAGCTGGATATCAACCCGCTGGTGGTATATCCTGAAGGTCAAGGCGCGATCGCGATCGATATGCGCCTAGTGCTCATGGACAAAGGAGAACATCTGTGAAAACTATTTACATTACATCCGTCGAACGATATTCAGGTAAAACCGCGGTCTGCCTGGCTTTAGGGAAACGTCTGCTTTCGGATGGCTTTCAAGTTGGGTATCTTAAACCGCTCAGCCTGCAACCCTGGCGCATTTCTGGGCAGATAGCCGACGAGGATGCGAATTTTGTTAAAGAAATACTCGGACTTTCCGCTGAAGCTTGGGAACTCTCTCCTGTGGTTGTGTCGCCAGAATATTTAATCCGCCATTTGAGCGGAGAAGGCGAATTAAACTTACTCGATAAGGTGAAATCGGCGGTTGAGACAACCGGAACTGGTAAGGACATCCTGCTACTGGAAGGTGGCGCCAGCCTGCGAGAAGGACATTCGGTCTCCTTACCTACGCCAGATGTGGCGCGGGAATTAAGCAGTCATGTACTGGTGACCGTCAAATACCGTTCTGATATTCGCGTGCTGGATGACACCCTGTCCGCTAAAGTTCGCCTAGGAAATCTTTTGAGCGGAGTCGTGATCAATCGTGTCCCTGCCGAGGCCATAAATTTCATCCACCAGTTGGCGATCCCTTATCTAGAGAAAAGAGGCATCCCAGTCCTGGGAGCCCTACCAGAAAAACGCAGCTTAGCTGCGCTGACAGTTTCCGAGCTGGTTGATGTGCTCGATGCGAGTGTACTGACCGAACAGACGAACCTGGAGGCGATGGTCGAAACACTCACAGTTGGTGCAATGACAGCTGAGGCAGCCCTGCGCCGTTTCCGTGAATATGTAAACAAAGCCGTGATCACCGGTGGAGACCGAACCGATATCCAGCTGGCGGCGTTAGAAACTTCGACAACCTGTTTGATCTTGACTGGCAATCTACAACCCAGCCACTTGATTGTCAAACAGGCGGAAGCCTTTGGGGTGACGGTGCTCCTGGTGCGACAGAACACTTTGGAAACCGTGGAAGCCATTGAGCGCGTGTTTGGTAAAACGCGCCTTGGCCAACCGGACAAACTGGCTGATTTCGAAGCCTTATTTGGTGAGAATGTAGATTTCGATCGCCTATATAATCGGTTGGGTTTAAATCAATCCTGACCACCTCTCATTTACACAGACAGGAATTTTTATACGATGAGTGAAGCAATGAAGGTCTCCAAAGCGATAAAATTCAAACGCGCGGTACGCCAATTCAATGACAGCCCCCTGCCGCCAGATGCTGTCCAAGCGATCCTCAATGCGGGTCGACGGGCTCAATCTTCGAAGAACACCCAGCCCTGGCAATTCATCGCCATCCAAGATCGGGATACCTTAGTAGCGCTCTCTGAGTGCGGAACATATGCCAGCCATCTCGCGGGAGCTGCGCTGGGCGTGGCAATTTTGACCCCCGATCCAGCCCAGCGCTTCAGCATCATGTTCGACGCAGGCCAAGCAGCTGCTTATATGCAATTAGTCGCCTGGGAATTAGGAATCGGTTCCTGTCTGGCGACCATCTATGATCCTGAAAAAGCACGCCAGCTGCTGAGATATCCGCAGGAATGGCACATTCGCATTGCCATCTCCTTCGGTTACCCTTTAGATCAAGAAGTTCTGAATTCGCCACCACGCAAAGGGGGTCGCCTGACAACTGATGAAGTTGTCCATTGGGAAAGTTGGTGAAGGTTGAAGGTCTTCTACAGCGATCAATTTGCTGTCCCGCTGCCTCCCGATCATCGATTTCCGATCAGCAAATACAAGCGGCTCCGAGAAAGAGCCTTGGAAGGCGGCATCCTCACCCAGACAGAGCTGGAAATCCCGGAAGCAGCTACTGACGAGCAAATTGGTCATGTCCACCACAAAGGCTACCTGGATAAGTTAACCCAGGGAACTCTAAACGAGAAAGAAATTCGCCGCATCGGTTTTCCCTGGTCAGTTGAGCTGGTGGAACGCTCAAGGCGCTCGGTAGGAGGCACACATAATGCCTGCCAGGCTGCTCTCAAAGATGGCATAGGGATCAACCTGGCTGGCGGTACGCACCACGCACATGCGAACTTTGGCAGCGGCTTTTGCCTGCTGAACGATTGCGCCATTGCGGCGCGTGTCCTTCAAGTTGAAAATCAAGTGCAAAACGTGATGATCCTGGATTGTGACGTCCACCAGGGAGATGGCACAGCGGCAATCTTCACAAACGATCCTTCAGTATTTACTTTCTCGATTCATGGTGCCCGCAATTTCCCCTTCCGCAAATTCCCCAGCGATCTTGACCTGCCCCTGGAGGATGGAACCGAAGATGAAGCATACCTCCAAATCCTGGATGCTGGACTCAGAAAAACATTCGATTCATTCCAGGCCGATCTGGCGATCTACTTAGCTGGCGCCGATCCATACAACGATGACCGCCTGGGACGTCTATCGCTCACCAAATCAGGACTAGCTGATCGCGATCAAATGATCTTGAACTATTGCCAGGAGGCTGACCTTCCAGTCGCCATCGTTATGGCTGGCGGTTACGCCCGGGATATCAATGACACGGTCGATATCCATCTAAACACGGTACGCCTGGCAAGCGAGGTGATGAACAATCATCCCATAGGAACCCATGTACTTTAAACGGTTGTTGTTATTTTGCACGCTGCTTTTTGTTTTTTCCTTGGGTATTCCCCCAAATGAAACTCAAGGTTTTGCTGCAACACAATCCAATGACATTTCCCCCATCCAGGATATGATCGACCAGGTAGATGCAGATATGCTGTATAACCTGATCAGCAACTTGAGCGGAGAACAACCGGTCTCAATTGGTGGAGAACCCTACACAATTCAGACCCGGTATGCTTTCAGCGGAGAACCTATCGAGAAGGCTGCCCAATACTTATACGAGCATTATGAAAACTTAGGACTGGATGCTGACTTTCATGAATTCACCTACAACGATCAGATCCTCTCTAACGTTGTCGCCGAAAAGGTTGGCACAGTGTTCCCGGAAAGGATTTTGCTGATCACCAGCCACTATGATGATGTCCCCAGCAGCCCACCCGCTCCCGGAGCGGATGATGACGCCAGCGGTACTGCGGCGGTAATGATAGCGGCCGAGATCCTCAGCCAGTATGAATTCGGCTGTACGCTGCGGTTCATCAACTTCAACGCTGAGGAAGCCGGCTTAATCGGCAGCGACCGTTATGCCAAACAAGCATATTGTGCAGGAGAGGATTTGCGCGGGATCCTCAACCTGGATATGATCGCCTGGAACACCGCTGACAGTCCCAAAGAAATGGACCTGCACCACCTCCCATCAAATCCAGAATCTTTTGAGATCGCCAAACTATTCGAACAGGTTGTAGAGGATTATTCATTGGGAATCGAGCCCACATTTGCATCTCCGATTACGAGCGCCAGTGATCATGCCAGCTTCTGGCGGTATGGTTTCCCAGCAATCCTGGCAAGCGAGGATCTGGATGATTTCAACCCTTATTGGCATACAAGGAGCGACCGGCTGGCCAACCTGCAGGACTTTGAATACTACACCGAGATGGTCAGAGCCAGCGTGGGAACTTTTGCCAAAATGGGCTGCCTGGTTGAGAATGGATGGGGGATCGTCTCAGGAAAGGTGTCTGAAAAGGGAACGCAAGCACCCGTCGAGGGCGCGGCAATTTCCCTTTACAATCCAGAATGGGGGTACACTTTCATGACCTATTCAGATAAGGATGGCAACTACCAATTATCAGCGCTTGATGGATTGCACAATATTTCAGCAGATGGGATCGGTTATTCGAATACTCCAGCAGGTGATGTTCGTGTATTGCACGATCAGACCCTAAGTGTCAACATAGAAATGGAGGCGGTCAGCGAATACGCCAATTTCCTACCGTTATCCACAAACGAAATCCCACCACTCCCTGGATGTCCATAAAAGATAATAAGCTTACACAGTAAATAAGAGTGCTCAAATTGAGCAGTCTGTTTATCACCTAATTGAATTTAAGGAGAATCACATATGCAAAACAGCGATTTGAATATGATCAAATTAGCAATAAACAACATCGAGGATTTATTCAATCAACCTGATTACGATCCTTTTGATCCAGGCAGTCGGTTCGGATCCGGATTCGATGAAATTCTGAACCAAGCCCGAAAGCGATCATTCAAGAAACCTCTCCAGATAATGATCACATTATCATCCCCAGTAAACGACCCTGATCTCAATCGCAGGGTTGAAAAAGCGATCAAACGCTTTTGTACTGAAAATATTAAGCAGATTGGATTAGAGCTCACAGAAATCCGGGAACAGGGAAAAAGAGATCTTGGTTGGGCTTTATCATTTTCGCTCATATTATTGTTGAGTGCGTTCTTGATCACCCAGTTGACTATCCTGCCAGATTTTTTAATATACCTTCTGTCAACTGGGGCAGGCATCATTGCCTGGGTTGTACTTTGGCCTCCACTCGATAACCTACTCTATGAATGGAGACCTTACCGGCGATCTCAACTGGTTTACCAACAGATCCAATCCGCTGAAATCGAGATACACGCAATTAACTCTGAATTATGACTGCTATTTAATTCTCCAACTAACTCATCCTGATCAATAGCGCTGTTTACCTAACTAAAACTAATCGCTGACTCAAAATCCACTCCGTGGATGAACCAAGCTAATCCTGGCGCTCATTTCTGATTTATATTTCGAGGTATTATTACGCCATGACAACTTACAATGACCAGATCAGCCAATACATCACTTCACTGTTCGCAAGCGAGGATACCCCATTACAGGACGCCCGCGAAAATGCACCCAAACATGGTCTGCCCACGATCAACATCAAACCCGAAGAAGGTCGCTTTCTGCAGTTTCTAGTGCGAGCATGCGGCGCTCAGAAAGCTGTCGAAATCGGCACACTTGGAGGTTACAGCGGTATCTGGATCGGTCGCGGCCTGACGCCCGGTGGCAAATTGATCACCCTGGAAAAGGAGGCGAAACACGCCGAGGTGGCCCGCAAGCATTTTGCTGAAGCTGGTCTTGAGCATGTAGTCGAGATACGGGTTGGCAATGCCCACCAGCTGCTGGCTGAGCTCTCCGATGAAGGACCGTTTGATTTCATTTTCATCGATGCTGAAAAGGCTGGTTATCCGGCATACCTGGATTGGTCCATAGAGAACGCCCGCCAGGGAGGTGTGATCGCATTTCACAATGCGTTTCGCGGCGGGAGTGTAGCTGGAACCCGTGAGGATGACGCATCAACGGAGATCATGCGACGATTCAACCAGAGATTAGCAAACGAGCAACGGTTGATCAGCACCATCTTCCCGGCCGGCGACGGTACGCTGGTATCCGTCAAAGTTGACTGAAAACTGCAACTTTTCCTGACCTGCTACGTAGAATCAGATAGGAGGTAAACATGGCCGAAAGTAAACGTGCAGCATTACGCCGATCCAGGGACAACCGCGTCCTGGCTGGCGTCTGTGGAGGTTTGGGAGAGTTTTTCGGGATCAACCCGATCTGGTTTCGGATCGGATTCTTGATAATGGCAATTCCTGGCGGAATTCCAGGGATTATTTTATATCTGATCTTCTGGATCATCATCCCGGGAGCATAGAAAAGCACAGTTCAAAAAATATTGGGCAGGGTTCTCGCCTGCAATTGAGAGGCGAGAACCTTTCCATAACAAATATATTCTGACAGAATCAATCTGGTCCGATATCCCTATCGAATAACAGAAAAACCGCAGAGTCTTCTTTCTGCGGTTTTCCGTAGATTAAACTCGAGCGAGGTGATCAATAATTGAAGGATTTTGCGGTCTGGTTGACCAGATCCTGGATGTTATTCATCAATTTATCGGTTAAATCACGCAGGTAACGATAGCTGCGATCGGTCTTTTCATTAATCATGAGCTGCCAAGGCTCACCAATATGGACAAAGGTTTGTCCCCCAAACTGCCACCAACCAACCGTATCCCGGTTGTGGAAATGACCTTTTATCTCCTTGATGAATTTCGGCGGCACATAAAACCCAACTGGCACCAGCGGCACACCGGTCTCAAGGGCCAGCAACGCAGCACCTGCACCTGCCCGGCGGACTTCTTTCGAACCACTCATGCGCCCTTCGGGGAAAATCCCCACCGAATGACCCATGTTCAATTTCTGGCGAGCTGTCTCCAAAGCATCCTGTCCCTGACCAATCACAACCGGAATTTGATCAGCCCATTCAAGAATTTTCCCAACAATCGGCAAGGTGAATGTATCGTGTTGGATGAAGAAATGAATCTTCTCCGGAACGATGAACGGCAGTGCAAGCGCATCCGTGACATGCGGATGGTTACCGACGATGATCTTTGGCCCAGCAGGTAAATTCTCTTTTCCCTGCACTTGAACTTCATCGATAAATAAAGTCATATAGGTCTTTGCGACGATTTTGATTACTGAATACCAGAGATCCATTTCCATACCCCTTGGTTAAGATTTATCTACTTTATGACTGACCCCAGCTTGGGGTATCTACATTTTAATTAATCTATACTCAACGTGTCAAGCAATCTTCGTGAAGAAAGCGATCCAAGTGATATTGTATATATAATATCATGTGACTTTCTTCACAATGAATATCTTTCTGCACATTGAGCCCCATCAAACATGCTAACCATTTATAATTATGACCTCAAAAAAAGAATAATTCCCAAGATGTTGATCTAATCTCCCTTGAGTGGTTACGAAAACTCAAACCTGGAAGAATAAAAAATCAATCCAACATAAACCATTTTACCTGAGAGGAATTCATTAATGACTATCACTTTAGATGGCTCAGGACTGACAGTTGAGAAGCTATATCGCATCGCTCACGAAGGTGAACAAGTTGAACTCGATCCAGAAGCACTTGAAAGGATCAAGGTTTGCCGCGCCATGCTGGAGGAAAAAATCGTGGCTCGCGAGATCATGTACGGCGTAAACACCGGCATCGGCGAGTTCTCCGAAGTCGTATTGACTGATGAGCAGGTCGAGCAATTCCAGCGATACCTGATCTACAACCACGCGGCTGGGATCGGTGAGCCGGCACCAATCCCTTATGTGCGTGGAGCGATTGCAGGACGGATCAATGTTCACGCCCATGGCAACTCCGGCTGCCGTCCGGAGATCACCTTGACCCTGGTGGAGATGCTGAACAAAGGCTTCACCCCGGTGGTCTGCCAGAAAGGATCGGTTGGCGCCAGCGGCGATCTGGCGCCGATGTCTCAAATCGCGCTGCTGATGATGGGTGAAGGAGAAGCTTTTTATCAAGGAGATCGCCTGCCAGGAGCAGAAGCGATGCAGCGTGCAGGTATTCAAGTGCCGGGATTAAAAGCCCGTGATGGCCTAGCGATAATAAATGGCGCAAATTTGTTGACCGCCATGAGCGCCCTACAGTTGTTCGACATGAACCGCTGGCTCAAACAAGCCGAGATCGCCTGCGCGATGAGCCTGGAGGCCCTGCTCGCCAACCTCAAGCCTTATGATGTTCGCCTGCACCAAGCGCGCGGCTTTCCCGGTGCAGTGCGAACTGCCAAGGCGATCATGAAGTGCTTGGAAAACAGCGATCTGGTGACAGGTAAGATCAAGACCAAGGTGCAGGATGCCTACTCGATGCGCTCTTCCCCCCAAGTGATCGGAGCTGCGCACGATGCGCTGGCCTATGCCGAGAGACAAGTGGAAATTGAGCTCAATGGGGTAGGCGATAACCCGATCTTCTTACCGGAATATAAGCTCACCCTGACCGGGGCGAACTTTCAGGGGACACCAGTCTCCTTGCCAATGGATATGGTTGGAGCAGCGATCACGATGATCTCCGTATTATCCGAACGGCGACTCAATCGATTGACCAACCCAGCACTCAGCGTAGGTCTACCCGCATTCCTCACGAAAGGCGCGGGGATGTACTCCGGGATGATGCTCAGCCAATACACTGCAGATACACTGATCGTCGAACAGCGACTCCTTTCGACGCC
>Ga0209536_100003232_pt1 | contig 26253 bp, 19 predicted proteins | sample DeeMarSeWOR28_12_FD_187461 | JGI IMG/M metagenome (GOLD analysis project Ga0209536, IMG submission 187461) | Marine sediment microbial communities from White Oak River estuary, North Carolina - WOR-2-8_12 (SPAdes) (version 2) | ecosystem: Environmental > Aquatic > Marine > Intertidal zone >...
GTCATGGCCTCGTTGACAACGGCAACGTGCGACGGATCGTTGATCAGTTTTGCGCGATAGCCGAGCCGCCGCGCGTAACGCGCATCGGTTTCGCAACCCTCGACATCGGCAAACGTGTAGGGACAATCGATTGACACCACACCCGCCGCGACGGATTCGACGTGAAGGCGTTGACGCACATAGGCCAGTTCGACGCCATCCCTGCCGCGGATCGCGCCAAGGTCGGCAGCGGTGTCCTCGGTCGAACCGGCGATGCCTGTCACCCGGGCGCTGGCCTTTGCAATCGCATAGGTCTGGATGATGCCGCGCGCGCTCTCGATGTTCGGCACCAGTTCGATTTCTCCGGCTGGCAGGCCGTGTTCGCGTTCGAGCCGCTCGACCTCTTTGGCCAGCCTTTGCACCTGCGATGGTTCCGCGACCTTGGACATCAACACGATGTCCGGCCGTGCCGGGATCACTGCGGCGAGATCGGCCAGTCCGTCTGTCTCTAGCGGATTGATGCGCACCGCGCAAAGAATCCCCGCGCTACGCCACATCTCATAGGCGTCAGGTGCAAGTGCGCGCGCCGTCGGTCTGCGTTCCGGCGGTGTGGAATCTTCCAGTTCCTGGATGATCACGTCCGCTCCGAGTTCGCGGGCGGCGCGATGCGCGGCGGCATCGTCTCCGCCCACGAACAGCCAGGAACGGCGCAGGGCAGGCGGGCGGCGCAGTGACTTCATTTTCCCGAGGCGAAAAAGTGCGAGGGCGCGTCGAGCAATCTCTCAAATTCCTGCATTCGCCGCATGTGCATCTAAAGTATCCGGTAAGCGAGGAATGCGAGCACGCCGAGAACCACGACAGCCCAGCCTATGGTGTCGACGTGAGACCGTAGACGGCGCTCCATCGACTCGCCTCCCCAGATGATCAAACCCGCAACGAGGAAAAACCGCCCGCCGCGTCCTACTATCGACGCCAGAATGAAGGCAGGCAGGAACATGTGCAGCGCGCCCGCGGCGATCGTGAACACCTTATAGGGTATTGGCGAGAAGCCGGCGGCCAGCACCGCGAGAAATCCCCAGGTCACGAACCATTCCGTAGCGCGAACGTAACCGTCCCAGTAGCCGAGCGACATCAGCAGCGGCTTGAACGCATCGAGTGCCAGCCAACCGATCGCGTAACCGGCCAACCCGCCGATAACGGAAGCGATGGTGGTGACGGTCGCGAAGCGCCACCCTCGCCCGGGCTTTGCAAGCGTCATTGGCGCCAGCATGACGTCAGGCGGAATCGGAAAGAACGATGATTCGGCAAAACTCAAGCCGGCGAGGTAACGCTCCGCGTGTGGGTGTGCCGCCCATCGCAGCACGCGCTCATACAATGCCGTAAAAATTTTCAAACCGCCGATCCTTCATGTTGGGTGGAACAGGGCCCTTCACGCGGCCCGTCCCGATTTCTGTAGTGGCGGCTACTATAAGGGGCGGAGCAGGCAGGTGCCAAGCAAGCCGGGGTTTTCGTTGACCTTTTTTTGCGTTGCGCGGCAGCGTCGCAGCCGCGAACCGGCTTGCTTCGGCGACAGCGGCAATCTTGCCGGCTGACCTGCGGCCGCCATGACCGGCTCGCGCCGCGTGCGCCAGAACTGTTTCCGGCGGGAACCGGACTGATCGGATCGCGGGTTGCGGAGCAGCGATCAGACCACAGTCGGATCGAATTCACGTCAGGCTGGCCGGGCCGCCCTCGAGGCAAGTAAGATGACGCCAAAGCAGGCAAGGGAAGGGCGTTGGCCCTGGTGCAGACGGTGAATGTATTTATTCGATCTTCCGCGGTCGGGAAGCGTGAACATCGCGTCAAGCGCGATGCGGCGCGCATGTTTCTTGTTGTGCTTGCCGCGAGCGTGCTGGCAATGACGGCTGCCGCGCTCGCTGAAGAGTCCGCCGGCGCAGCCTTCGAGGGACGCGTGGTGCTGGAGCCCGTCGGCGACGACCCGTTCGTGCCAACGTTCAGATTGGGCGAGCGGCTGGTTTTCCGGCAAGGCAACGGCACGGAGTGGATCAGTCCGCCGGGCGCCATCCTCGACGGCCGGTCGGTGCCGTCGCTTTTCGTCAAGGTGATCGGTCATCCGTTCGAGGGCACGTTTCGCAAGAGTGCCGTCAGTTATGACTATGCGGTGAAGGTCAAAGAGCGTACGTGGGAGGCAGCACAGCGTATGTTTTTCGAGGCGCTGCGCACGGAAGGCGTCGCGGAACCAGAGGCCAGGGTGATGTACCTCCTTCTCAGCGGATCCGGAACGCGCTGGGCAATGCGCGGGCCCAACAGTTGTTTCAGTCGTTGTCACACGGATGCGAAAGAGCTGGAATGGCGCCCGCGGGTCGATGACGACAAGCTTCTTGCACTGCTCGAGTGGGCGAAAACCGATAATCCCGATCTCGATCAGATTGATTTGCGCGCGCGCGCGACCATTCTCGAACCGGGGCCTCACATATTTGGCGTGATGGACTGACTACGCCGGGGCCGGCGGCGAACCGCCGCGCTCGTGTTGCTTTGCCGATGAGCGGCGGGAAGCCTCGCGCGACTGGCGAGTGAGATCAAGCCTTAGGTGTCGCTTGCCGGAAACGTCACTTCAAAGCGCGTTCCGCCGCCCTCGCGCGCAATACACCGGACTTGCCCGCCGTGACGCTGCGCGATCTGCTTGACGAGCGACAGTCCAAGCCCGAATCCTTCGCCGGTCTCGCGTGCACCGGGGCTGCGGTAGAAGGGTTCGAAGATGCGTTCGCGCTCGCTCTCGGCAACACCCGGCCCGCGATCATCGACATACAGCACGATGGAGCCGTCGCGGTCGCGTTCTACCGATGCTTCCACGGCCGCACCACCGGAATGACGCCGCGCGTTGTCCAGCAGGTTCCGGATCAGCCGCCGCAGCAGCCGCGAATCGCCGCGCACGCGAACCGGTTCCCTCGTTTCTGCTGCGATGCTAACCGGTGTGTCGTAGTGACGCGCTTCTTCGGTTAGCAACGCGACAAGGTCGATCTGTTCGTCGCGTTCCAGCCTGTCTATCGCCTGCATGCGGGTCGCCAGCAGAATCTCGCCAACCAGGTCATCGAGCTCCGAAATGTCTTTTTCCAGCTGCTCTCGCAACTCCGGGCGGTCTTCGCGCTTGAGCAGTTCGAGCGCCATGCGCATGCGCGCCAGAGGCGAGCGCAATTCATGGGATGCGGTCGCGAGCATTTCGCGCTGCGCGTTGACGAGTTCCTCGATGCGTTGCGCGGCGCGGTTGAAACTGATTGCCAGATTGGCGACTTCGTCCGTGCCTTCGACGCGAACCCGCGCATCCAGCGCTCCGGCGCCAAGCGCCTCGACGCTGGATTGCAGCGTTTCGAGCCGGCGGGTAATGCGCCGGACCAGCGGATACGCACCCGCGGCGATGGTGATTGCCAGCAGGCCAATTGCGATCAGCCAGCCGTACCGTGGCTTGCCACGGTCATGGGCAGCGATCACCCACCGGTCGTCGGGCAGCCGCAGCATCGCCATTGGATGAGATCCGCGCCGATGGTGAACGCCGCTGCGACGGCGCTCTGGCGGTGGCTGCGGCAGGGCTTTGCCCGCATGGGCCAGCAGGGCGCCGTCGCTGTCGCGCAGCGTGACGCGCGCCGAGAACATGGCAGCGAGTTCTCCGACCGCTGCGTCGAGCTCGCGCCGGGGAGCAGACCGGGGAGGAATGACTTCGGCGACCAGCAAGGCCATGCCGTCGAGCAGGACGCGGTCGTCACGGTCGCGCAGCAACCACCATGTCGCCGACATCAGCAACAGGAATACGATCAGGATGGCAACGAAGGCGAAATATATCTGCAGGTACAGATGACGCATGTTCTGCTCAGCCTGCGTTCTGGTCCCGGACAAACATGTAACCGCTGCCGCGTATGGTGATGATGCGGCGCGGGTGCTTCGGATCGTCTTCGATCGCAGCGCGGATGCGCGAAATGTGAACGTCGATACTGCGATCGAAGGCGTCGAGCTCTTCGCCCCGGACCTTGTCCATCAATGTCTCGCGGGACATGACACGCCCGGCATCTTCGGCCAGCGCCAGCAGCAGGTCGAACTGGTAGCCGGTCAGTGTGCGTTCGTTGCCGTCGATACCCAGTGTGCGCGCGCCGCGATCGATGACGAGGTTGCCGAACCGCAAAACGCCGGTGTTCGGGGCGGGGCCATTGCGGCGGCGCATGATGGCGCGCAGCCTGGCAATCAGCTCGCGCGGATTGAAAGGTTTGGGCAGGTAGTCGTCGGCCCCCAGTTCCAGCCCGACGATACGGTCGGTGTCCTCACCGCGCGCGGTGAGCATCAGGATGGGAATATCCGAGCGTGCGCGCACTTCCCGGCATATCTCGAAGCCGTCACCGTCGGGCAGCATCACGTCGAGCAGCAAGGCATCGAAACTGTCTTCGGCAAGACGCCTGCGCCCGTCGGCGGCCGTCGGCGCAACCGCGAGTTGCATGCCGAAACCGGACAGGTAGTCGGCCGTCATCGAAGACAGCCGCTCGTCATCTTCGATCATCAGGATGCGGTCGGTCATTGTTGGCCGAATGCGGAAGCGTTGCCGGGAATTCTACCGGGTGCTGAAGGGGCGCGCCGCGCAACAAACCTCAGGTCCGTGCGACCCAAGGGTCGCACGGTGTACCGGGTCACAGCCTGTGGCCATGTCCCGTCCAGCGCTCGGCCATTTCGGCCAGCTGCGCGCGTTGCTCGGGGGTGAGTGCGTCGGCGGCGTCGGCCAGCGCCGTGACGACGCGTTTGGAGCCACGCTCCACGAGCGCCATTTCCGCACCGCGGATACGATCCAGTTCGGCGCGATCGACGCTTGGCTCGATCAATGCGTTGATCATTTCCTTGCGGTTGTTGCGATGCTCTTCGCGCAACTGCAACAGATCCTCGATGGCCGCCTGCACGACCGATTTGACCCGTGTGCGCTGTTCCTCGCTGGCGTCGATGCGGCTCAGCGTGTATTCCACCATGAAGTCGGCACGCTCCTTCATCACGCCGGGGTCGCGCATCGCATGCTTTTGCGAGCATCCGGCTTTCCAGAAACCGGAATGCGGATGATGCTGGGCGAACGCGCCGACGCCGCCCGCGATCAGTGTTCCCATGAGGCCGCCTGCCAGCAGGCCCTTGATAAAGGGACGCCGTTGTGTGGCTTTGCCGCCTTGGAGGGTATCGGGCTTCGATTGATCCATTTCGTGCTCCTTTGCGTATGTGAGTTTTGGAAGGTGATTTCGCCGCCACCGTGTGGCGGACGGTGATATTCTCGAAAGGCAGCGTTGCGCAGGTGTTTTGCGCAGGTAAAGTTTTGTAAAGGGCAGCCGGCCGCGGTACCGCCGGTGGATTTCGTTGAAGGAGCTTTACTGCTCCGGGCATGCGAACGGGTTATCGGGCGTCAGATGGCAGACAGTTCCAGACATGACTTTCCGGCGGGCCGGCAGTGGGAGGCGATACTCGAGCGGGCGTGGCGGCCGGCATGGTCGATTCGCAGCCGCAAGGGTTGCCTCGAGCCTTTCATTGCGTGGTGGCGCCGGCGCTGTTCGGCCCGCGGCCGCACGTCAGGTGGCTGAAACAGTCAGCCGGGGTGTTGTCCGCGGGGGCGGTTGGAGCGAATGCCCGGCGTTAACCCTTCTGATTCCGCGGCTATTTTTTGCCACACCCGACCGACAAACATGCGCTGAATGTTATGATGTGCGCTCTCGAGAGTGCCGTTCGCTTTGAATCGAAAGTTCTCTCGACGGCATAACTCGCGCGGGCGCACGCACTCTCCGGTGCCGGCGCCAGGTCGCTGCGACAGGCAGCGCAGGAACAACCAATACCAATCTTCAGTCAACAAGGCAGGTAACCATGGCACAACACGAACTTCCCAAACTTCCCTATCCGCAGAATGCACTCGAGCCGCACATCTCGTCGGAAACACTCGAGTACCACTACGGAAAACATCACCAGACTTATGTAACCAATCTGAACAAGCTGATCACCGGCACCGAGTTCGAGTCCGCGTCGCTGGAAGACATCATCAAGAAGGCCTCGGGCGGCATCTTCAACAACGCCGCGCAGGTCTGGAACCACACCTTTTACTGGAACTGCCTGAGCCCCAAGGGCGGCGGTGATCCCACTGGCGCGCTGGCCGACGCGATAAAGAAAGCATTTGGCAGCGTCGCCGATTTCAGGGAAAAGTTTTCCGCGTCAGCGGCCGGTAACTTCGGGTCCGGCTGGACCTGGCTGGTGAAAAATGCCAAGGGCGAAGTCGAAATCGCCAATACCAGCAATGCAGGCAATCCGATGACCAACGGCCAGACGCCGCTGATGACCTGCGACGTATGGGAACACGCCTACTACATCGACTACCGCAATGCGCGGCCGAAGTATGTGGAAGCGTTCTGGAAGCTGGTCAACTGGGACTTTGTCGGCAAGAATTTCGGCAAGTAACGCTTGACCTTGCTGCCCGTCATGCGATTCGAAGCGCGGCAATCCGGCGCCGGGTCAGGGCAGCGATCACCGGTTCTGCGAGAACGATCATTCAGTCTCGCAGCGCCGGATGGTCGATCCGGCGTACCCGAAAAACACGGACTCTTCTCCGGTCGCTATGACGGCGTCAGTCCGTAAGCGCTGAACAACGCATCGCGCACCGCCGCATCGCTCTTTCCCGCGACGCGCGCATCACCGATTACCGTCACCGGCACCCCTCCCGGCAGCCAGCGCGCGATGGCGTGCCGGGTCGGTTTTCGCGCTTTTTCATAGAACCACTTGCGCACGCCCGCGTGCGAAGCGATGCGGCGAAACACCGGCGCGCGGAACACGCCGGCGGCGAGCAAACGGGTGACAAGGAACGCTGTTCCGCCCCGATAGGCCGCACCGGTGGCGACGACGATGTGATCGAACTCTTTCAGCGCGGCCGCGCCCTGCTGAAGGTTCCATCCGTACTCGATCTTCACTCCAAGCCCTTCGCACTCCCGGACGAGTGAATCGACGTAACGCAGCAGGCTTTGCTGGTTGGCGTCGACGTTCTGGAATTTCGGTGCGAGCCCCGCAATGCGCAGTGCGCCTCCGGCTACGTTACTTTTTTCGAACACCGTTACGGAGTTGTGCCGTGCGACGGCTGCGGCGAATGTCAGGCCCGACGGGCCGGCGCCGAGCACGGCAATGCGCTGACCCTGAAAACGCGGCAGGCGATTGGTGAAATTGCGCTCGCGCCCGGTGACGGGGTTGACGAGGCAGTGCAGGCGCGCGCCTTCGCGCATACCGTCTACGCAGGTATTGCAGGCGAGACACAAGCGCACCGGCTTGCCGTTCGCCGCCTTGTGCGTCCACCCGGCGTCAGCGAGCAAGGGGCGGCCGAGCGCAATGAAATCGGCGTGTCCTCTTTCGACAGCGTCGATCGCCTGGTCGGGCCGCCCCAGCCGCCCTACGGCGATCACCGGCACGTCAACGGATTGGCGCACTTTTGCCGAAAACTCGAGGAATGGCGTTTCGGCGGTCGCCATTGGCGGAATCATGATCGCCGCCGAGGGTTGCGAGCGGTAATGGCCGCCCGACATGTGTATGGCATGGGCTCCCGCCGCCGCGGCCGATACGGCAACCTGTCGGGCGTCTTCGAAAGTCAGCCCGCCTTCGAAGTAGTCGAAACCGTTCATTCGAAACGTGACGGCCAGTTGTGGCGCGGCGGCCCTGACGGCTTGCAATACTTCGAGGCCGAATCGCGCCCGGTTTTCGAGCGATCCGCCGTAAGAATCGGTGCGCTGGTTCTCCAGCGGCGCCAGAAACTGCGAAATCAGATAGCCGTGTGCAGCGTGAATTTCCACGAGGTCGAAACCTGCTTCCTGCGCGCGCACAGCCGCTTCCGCAAACGCCCTCGTGGTTTGCGCGATGCGCGCGATACTCATTGCTTCGGGAACGATCGTTTCCGTGTGACCTTCCTGCACGACGTGCGGCACCGCCGAAGGCGCGATGGGCGTTTCGCCGCACACGTCAACGCGGGTGTGTCCGCCGCCATGACCAAGCTGGATGCCGGCTTTCGAGCCGGCGGCGTGGATGGCGTCTACCAGCTTGCGCAGGCCGGGAACGAAGCGATCATCGCAGATGCCCAGTTCGAAATGACGGTGCTTGCCGGCGGGTTCGGGCGCTGCCATTTCGACGGTGATCAGCCCGACATCGGCGGCCGCGCGCGCGGCATAGTAGGCAATGCTGTCTTCGGTGACGCATCCGTCCCTGTCGGCGGTGCGGGTCGTCATCGGCGCCATGATGACGCGATTCTTCAGCGTGAGCGGGCCGATGTCGCCGGGCGTGAACAGCAACGGCCGTTCAACGCAAGGCGCCCCGGCACTGGCCGGGGCGCCTTGAACTGCCGTCACTTCAGGCTGCCGAGGCGAAGGCCCACTCGCGGGTGACGCCCGACGCTTTCAGGGCCTGGGCGAGTCGGTCGATTTCCGCCTGGGAAATTTTCATCAATGGTGGCCGCACGTGCGCTTCGTCGATACGCCCGAGCAGGACCAGCGCTTCCTTCATGCGGTTGTGCATGTCGAGGAAGGGCTGGGCATAGAACGCCTGCGCCAGCGGATAGATGCGGTCGTTGATCGACTGCGCCAGCTTCAGGTCGTGCGTCTTGATGGCGCGGAACAGCGCGACCTGCAAGTCGACAATCACACTGCCCGCACCGGAGAGCAGGCCGTTGGCACCCATCGAAAGCGATGCCATCAGCCATGAGGAATGCGTTGTGAGCACGTTGATCGGGCGCGACAGTTTCTGGAACGTGCGGATGTGCTTTTCATGCAGCATCGCGTCGTTCGACCAGTCCTTGATCGCACGGATCGTCGGCACGGCGTCGAACATCTGCAGCAGGGTGTCGAACGGGTATCCCAGCCCGGTACCCATCGGATACTGGAAACAGATCAGCGGAAGGTCGGTTGCGTCAGCGATCCGGCGAAAATGCGTCAGCGCCATTTCCGGACGAAGCTGACCGCCCATCGACATGCTGTTGGGCGGAAACACCAGCAAGGCGGAGGCGCCCAGGCGATCCGCCATCGCCGCGATGCGCGCGGCTTCGACACTGCCGTCGGCATAGACGCCGTTGATGACCGGCACGCGATCGCCGACTTCTTCGAGCGACGTGGAGAGAATCCGCTCCTGCTCATCGAAAGTGCACGCGTGTACTTCGGACGCGTGGCCATTGACCGTTACGGCAGAAACCCCGGGAACGAGGGCGCAGTCGGCGGTGTGCTTGCGGGTCGCTTTCTCGTTGATGGAGAGATCGGAATTCAGAATCAGCAGCGTCGCGGGAATGACGCCTTCGGGTGTGAAATCCTTGAATTTTTGCATGAGACTTTGTCCTGTCGGCTAGCGAGTCGTAACGATTGTGCAAGGGGCGAAACTGGCGTGAGGCGGGCGCATGTGCCGGATAATCCTGCCCGCCTTGCCTGCTGCAATACCGGGAGAACAGACCGGAGCAGGATACCGGTGAGGCGTCCAGTGCGTCAACCAGCCATCTGGCGGGCGCCGTGGCGTGTCTCTTGCTGCCGGTCCGGCGTGACTGACCAGCCGGAGTGGTGTAGCCGCAACGCCGCGGCGAAGTTTTCCGGAAGGACAGACACACACTCAATTGAGTGAATATGGTGTAGTGTATGAAGCGATAGTTTTCTGTCACCTTTTTTTTCGGCTGGGCGGCCAGATTCGGGCACGCTCTCTACCGTTGCCAAAGCGGCTCCCCGGCGAAATGGATCTTCCAGCATGGCAAAGAAAGCCCGTGTCAAGGCAACCAGCGATGGCAGCGAGCGGATTTTTTCCGGCTACAAGCCGCTCGCTTCAACCTATGACGAGTATTTTTCCGAAGCTGGCAAGGTGCGCCCGCAGGCGAGCACCATAGTCCAGCACCTGGAGAACCTCGGGCGCGACGAGATCCGCGAGCGTATGCGCCTTGCGCACGCGAGCTTCCTCGAAGGAGGCATCACCTTTTCCGTCTACTCCGACGCCAGGGGCGGCGAACGGGTATTCCCGTTTGACCCGCTGCCGCGGGTGATCGATCCGGCTGAGTGGAAGAGCGTCGAGCAGGGGCTGAAGCAGCGGGTAGAGGCACTCAACATTTTTCTCAATGATATCTACAGCAAGCAGAAGATCCTCAAGGACAAGAAGATCCCCTCGGCGATCGTGCTCGGCTCTCCCGTCTACCGGCCCGAGGTCAAGGGTATCCGGCCGCGTAACGGGAACTACATCTACGTCGCCGGCATCGACCTGATCCGGGACCAGCAGGGCACCTACCGCGTACTCGAGGACAATGTGCGCGTGCCATCGGGTGTGTCCTATGTGCTGGAGAACCGCATCGTCATGAAGAAGACCTTCCCGCGGCTGTTCGACCGGCACAGCGTCGTTCCGGTAGAGGAGTATCCCAACCGCCTGAGGCGGGCGGTGACCTCGGCGGTGCCGGGCCGCGGCGCCAACCTCGTGGTGCTGACGCCGGGCGTATTCAATTCTGCGTACTTCGAACACAGTTTCCTGGCGCGGCGCATGGGCTGCGACCTGGTGGAAGGGCGCGACCTGGCGGTGGTCAAGAAACGCGTATACGCGAAAACCACGCGCGGCTTGCAGCCGGTGGACTCGATTTACCGGCGCATCGACGATGACTTCATCGATCCGCTGGCGTTCCGTAAGGACAGCATGCTCGGCGTACCCGGCCTGGTGGAAGCCTATGCCAGAGGCAATGTGGTTCTTGCCAACGGCATCGGCAACGGCGTTGCCGACGACAAGGCGATCTATCCCTTCGTGCCCGATATCATTCGCTACTATCTCGGTGAGGAACCGTTGCTGGAGCAGGTGCCCACCTATATCTGCGAACGCAAGTCTGATCGGCAGTACACCACGGAGAATATCGACAAGCTGGTGGTCAAGGCGGTGAACGAAGCAGGCGGCTACGGGATGCTGGTCGGGCCGAAAGCCAGCAAGAAGGAGCGCGCGGAATTTGTCAGGAAGGTCAACGCCAACCCGCGCAATTACATCGCGCAGCCGCTGGTGGAATTGTCCGCCTCGCCAACCTGGACGCCGCGCGGCCCGGCGCCGCGCAGGCTGGACCTGCGGCCATTTGTCCTGCGCGGCAACGACACCTGGGTATTGCCCGGAGGTTTGACGCGGGTTGCGCTGGTGCGCGGTTCCTATGTGGTGAATTCGAGCCAGGGCGGCGGTTCCAAGGACACCTGGGTTCTGGAGGCCAGGAAATCATGATCAGTCGAGTCGCCGAAAGTGCATTCTGGCTGGCCCGCTACCTGGAACGGGTCGAGACCATGGCACGCATGATGTACGTCAATATCAACTTTGTGCTGGACGTCAATCTCGAAGGCGTGCCGCGCTGGTGGCCGCTGGTGCTGGCGGTCGGCGCCGAGAAGGAGTTTCGCGCCGGCACGCCGGAAGACAAGCGCGACGACGCCGAAACGGTACAGGAGTTCCTTTGCTGGAATCGCGATCAATCGACGTCCATTGCATCGTCGCTTGACCATGCGCGCGAAAATGCCCGCACCATTCGCGAGACGATCAGTCTGGAGATGTGGGAATCGCTCAACGGGCTTTCGCTGTGGTTCAACGGTCCGGAAGGCCGCAAGCGCTATCAGCGCGAGCGTTTCGAGTTCTATCAGCACTTGCGCGACCAGTGCGTGCTGTTCCAGGGTTTTGCGCTTGACACGATGCTGCAGTCCGAGGCCTATCATTTCATGCGCCTGGGCACGTCGCTGGAACGCGCCGGGCAGACGGCACGCTTGCTCGATGTCAAGTATCACGCGCTCGGACCGACCGGGCGCAGTATCGAATGGCCTCGTGAGATTGCCCAATGGCAGGCGATCCTTCGCTCCTGTTCGGCGATCGAACCGTATTTCAAGGTCGCACAGGGGGAACTCAGCGGGCCGCGTGTCGCGGAGTTCCTGTTGTTTGAAAAGGAGTTTCCGCACTCGGTGACCCGTTCGCTCGAGCAGGCGCGCAAGTTTCTGCAACTGGTCCGGCCGCGCGGTTCGTCGGCCGAACGCTCCGCCAGGGGGCTGGCCGAACTGCGGTCCAAGCTCGACGCGATGTCGATGGATGAAGTGTTGCAGGTTGGTTTGCACAAAACATTGTTGTGGATTGTCGATTCGGTCGCGGCGATTTGCGCGGCGGTTCAGGAGGAATACTTTCTGGCGCCGACGCAGGTCCGGCGGCATCGGACCGCGCCGCGGCGCAAATTGTCGAGGGCGGCATGAGCGAACTATTGGGGTTGTCTTTTGACAGCGTTACGGCGCCGGTCATTTCGTTACGGGGCGCAGCGTCCCGCAAGGAAAGCAGCACCGCGGACAGCAAGCGCAGCGGATGGGGGTTCGGTTGGTACCCCGGCTCCGAACTGGCCGGGCAAATTCTGAAAAATCCGACCGCCGGTGCCGATGATCCGGCGGCGCGCGCGCTCAAGGACTGGAACCGGTTTGGTTCGACCTTGTTTCTCGGGCACTTTCTCGGTTCCGCCGCACATCGTACCCAGAGCGATTCACAGCCGTTCCTGCGCAATTTTTCCGGACGCGCCTGGATCATTGCCCACAGCGGCGCTCTGCGTGAGGACTTCCGGCAGAACCTGCCGCTCGGGGACAAGCCGGGATTCGAGCCGGTCGGTCGCACCGACACCGAACACGTCTTCTGCTGGCTGCTGAACCGGATGCATGCGGCAGGAACCCGCAACTTCGGCGACTATGGCTGGGACCGGCTGGCAGCGGACCTGCGCGCAGTCAATGAACTCGGTTCGCTGAACCTGATGCTGACCGACGGGCAGTCGCTGGTCGTTTACCAGGACCGTGAAGTGGTGCAGCCGATCTACTGGAGCCGGCGCCTTCCTCACCATGAGAACACGCCGTTGGGTAACGATGTGCTGGGCCTGGATCTCGAACCCCACCAGTCGAACCGCACTTTCGTCATTTTTGCCACCACGCCGCTTTCGAGCGAGGCATGGGTACGGATGGCCGGCGGCCAGCTGCTGGTTGCACGGCGCGGGCAGATCTACTGGGACAGCCTGAACGTGTGGGACCGGGGTGATTCACTGCAGCAGCAAACCGTGCAGCGCGCCGCGACCGGCGACACAGATATTGTCGCGCTGTTCCCGCCCGCTCGCCGTCCCGATACGCGGCCGGCGCATTCGGCGGCACCGGTCGCGCCGGTCAGGGTGCCCCGCGCCCCCCTCTCGGCGCGCGATTGGCCTTTGCACTGGAGCAAGAAGAAAGATGCCACGGCGACGGAACATCCGCACCGTTTCCTGAGTGTGCTGCACGAGACGGTTTACAGTTACGAGCGACCGGTGGAAGCCAGCCAGCATGTCCTGCGGTTACAGCCGGTGCAGGATTCAACGCAGACGCTGGAAGACTATGACCTGCGCATCAGTGTCGATGGCCAGGTGCATCGTTATGAAGACGTTTTCGGGAACCACAGTATCGAGCTGATCGTCAGCCAGCCGTTTACCGAGTTCGCGGTGTGCGCCAAATCGCGCGTACGGATCAACTACGAAGAGGCGCTGGACGCGCGCATCCCGCACGCCCGCGAACAGATTCCGCTGGTGTGGATGCCGTGGCAACGTCAGATGATGTCCGCCTACTTGCTCCCGCCCGAGTTGCCGGAGACGCACCTGACGGAACTGCTGGACTTTGCAATGAGCTTCGCGGACCGTAACGAATACAGCTTGCGGGAAATGCTCACGGATATGAACCGCACGATTTACCGTGACTTCAAATACCTTCCCGGCGCGACAACGCTGGAAACGACGCCGTATGAGGTCTTCGACAGCCATCAGGGCGTGTGCCAGGACTTTGCCAATTTGCTGATCTGCATGGCGAGGCTGATGAACATCCCCGCGCGTTACCGCGTTGGTTACGTCGATACGCACGCCACCGCTGACAACCCGATCCAGTCCGAAGCGTCGCATGCGTGGGCGGAGCTCTACCTTCCGGGCGCCGGATGGGTCGGGTTCGATCCGACCAACGGCACACTGGTCGGGCAGGAGCACGTGCGCGTGGCATGCGGGCGAAACTATCGCGACGCCACGCCTACGACCGGCACCTTGTTCAAGGGTGGTGGCGGCGAGACGCTGGATATCACCGTCAAGGTGGAACCCGGGGAGTCTGACGGCTAGACGAGCAGTTGCGAGAGCAGCGTGGCGATGCCCAGAAACGACATGAAGCCGGCAACATCGGTGACCGTCGTGAGCACAATCGATGATGACTGCGCCGGGTCCTGACCGAAGCGATGCAGCAGGATGGGCGTTAGCGCACCCGCGACACCGGCAATAACCATCGATATCACCATCGACAGCGCAATGATCAGGACGAGTCCGGCGGAACCGCTCCACACCCAGACGCCGATCGCGGTGGTGAGCGCAACAGCGAGTCCGTTGGCAAGGCCGACGCTCGCTTCCTTCCACACCATGCGCGGCCATGAGCGCAGTGTGATCTCGCGCAGGACGATGCCGCGCATGGTGACCGCCAGCGCCTGAGCGCCGGCGTTTCCCGATTGCCCGGCAACGACCGGCAGCAGTACCGCCAGCGCGGTGAACTTGGCAATCGTGCTCTCGAACAAACCGACAACCGTTGCCGCAAGAAATGCCGTCAACAGGTTGATCTGCAGCCATGGCAGCCGCTTTCGCACGGCGAACATCGCGCTCGACATTGCCCGTTCGTCGCGGCTGGCACCGACCATGGTCTGGATGTCGAGACTGGTTTCCTGTTCCACCGCCGACATCAATGCGTCCTGGTGAATCACGCCGACAAAACGCCCGTCATGATTGACCACGGGCAGCTCGGTGATGGGCCGTTTCTGCAGCAACTCGACGACGTCTTCACGCGGGTCCAGATCCCTCGCCGCCGCCAGCAGCGGTTGCGTGATGTCGTCCAGGGAAAGTGCGTGGTCCGTAACGGCCAGGTCGTGCAGTTCGACGCGTCCGGTCAGGCGGCCGTTGCCGTCCACCACGAACAGTTCGCGCAGTCCTCTGCGCTTCATCGCGCGCAACCGGTCCAGCGCTTCGCCGACGGTGAGATCGGAGCGAACGTAACTGACTTTCGGGTCCATCAGCCTGCCGGCCGAATTGTCCGGATAATTCAGCAACTCGCGCAGTTCGCGGGCTACCTGCGGGTCGAGGCTGGCAAGCCAACGGTCGCGATCCTCGGCGGAAAGACGCACCAGCACGGCCGCGCTGGCCTCGGGCACCGACTGGGTGAGTAGATACGCGCCGGTCGCTACCGGCAACGTTTCGAGAACCGCATTGGCGATGTCCGGTGCGAGAAACTGCCACGTCGCCACGGCGGCATGCTGTGGTTGCGCCGCGAGCAGCTCGGCAGCTTCGGCAGCCGGCATGGATTCGAGTTTTCGCGCCGCCTCGACCGGGTAGTCGAGGAGGAAGCGCTCATTGAGCGCCAGCACGGCCGGCAGTGTGGTTTCGCTCACGATTTGTCCGATGTAATCGATTTGGCACCCGGCAGCAACGAAACGATGGCATGCGCGAGCGCCGAGAACGCGTTCCAGTAGCCGCTCGCGAACATGCTCACCAGCAGTTCGCTGTTGTCGGTTGGCAGTTGCCGGTTTGCGCGGGCCAGCGCGCGGTCGAGCGCGCCCCTGCGCAGCACGCCGATCGGTTTTCCGCTCCGGTCGGTGACAGGCAGGACCGACGTCTGTTGCCAGCCGCGCCGCCTCGCGACACCGTTGACGGTGGCGATTCCGGTCAACACCACCGGCGGCGTCGAAGCAATGCTCGACAGTTTTCTGTCGCCCGGTGCACGCAGCAGGTTGTGCAGACTGGTGACACCGGTCAGGCGCTGGTCATGATCGACCGAAAACACCAGTTCGACCTGTGGTTCATTGCCGCTACTGATGCGGGCGAGCGCCTCGCTGACGGTTGTCCCCGGCGGAAACACGACGATGTCCGGGTCGATCCATGCGCCGACCGAGTCGTTCGGGTAGTGCAACAGCAAGCGCGACGCCATTGCTGCCGCCGTTGGCAGGGTTGCAACCAGCTCGCTTCTTTGCGGTTCGGCAATCTGGCGCAGAATCGATACGGCTGCCTGCGTGCCGATCACCGCCAGCAATGATTGGGCGGTGCCGGCTTGCAGTTCAGTCAGGATTCGGGCGGCGATGGTCGGCAGCATCGCATTGAGTACTGGCGCCCCGGCACGCGCCGGCACTCGTTCGAACAGTGCTGCGGCGTCGACTGTGTTGAGTCGTTCCAGGATGCGGGCTGCTTCGGCCGGATGCCCGGTCACGAAAGCCAGTGTCAGCGTTTCGGCGTTAGCCATTCGAGTCACTCGCAATCACGGTGATCGGTTGTTCGTTATAGACGCGCGCGGGCACGCTGACCCTGCCGTTGCCGGCATCCAGGATCAGCGCCGTGGATGTGATGTCGACAACCCGCCCTTCGTTCTCTCCCACGCGTATCACCTGGCCGACACTCAGCGATTCGCGCAGATGGTGTGCACCGATCAGGTTGGCGACATAGTCGCGCGCGCCGAGACCGACCGACAGCGCCAGCCCGCCGGCGATGGCAGCGGCGATGGCAGCGATGAAAACGACCAGAAACGTGACCTTGATACCGATCTGGTCGGCGCCGACCAGGACCGCGCCGGCAATAATCGTTATCTGCGCGACGCGCGCCAGTCCGGCCCGCTGCGCGGGTGTGAAGCCGGGCGCGGCCGTGCTGACCAGGTCGGCGACGACGCGCGACACCGCGTAGCCGGCTGCCATGATCAGGACGCCGGCGGCAAACGTCGGCAGGTAGGCCACGAAGCGGCTGAGCCAGTCGGTAAACGGCGCAAGGCCCAGCACCTCGGTGGCAGCCGTTGCAAAGAACAGCAGCACGACCCAGAAGACGATCGTGCCGAGTACCCTGGAAGCGTTGCCCATGTGCAGGCGCTCGGCACCCGGACCGACGGCACGTGAGATCAGCTTGTCGAGCAGGCGTGCGGTCCGCCAGGTCAGCGCGCGCAGCAGCCGCCCCAGCAACCATCCGGCTATCAGCAGCGCAACTGCGCCGACGATGTTGGGCAAATAGGACAGGACATGATCGGTGATCGTCGACATGCCTCCCATGAGTGCCTGTACGAGACCGGCTTCCTTATCCATACGTTTTGCTCCGAATGAAGGGCGCGATTCCGGCGCGCGACTTGTCGGCAGCTTATCACCGCGAAGCGGACCGCCGCCAGTTCCGAAAAAATAATTCAGCGGTTTCCCGCGCCTGCCTGCAACCTTCGCGCGCAATGCCCGTCGATTGATCTCGGAAACAGGGGGCGTTAGGCTGTCGGAAGCACGTTGTTCGAAACCGGTCGGGCCGGGTCCGGCCTCTGGGGAGGGCGCGTTGCCATCGGTCCGGATCTTGTGCGATATCGCCTCGGTCAGCGGGGCGGCCACGCGGCATGCGTGGACATTTCGTGGCCAGACAACAGGGCGCAAAAAGAAAACGGACCGGAAAGTCCGGCCCGTTTCCTTGTGGCGCCATCGTTTGCAATCAGCGCATGTCCTGCACTTGCACTTGCACTGTTCGCGAAACGGAAACGTTGGTCAGCGATTCCAGGTTGCGTAGCCGCTGGTGGTGCCGTCGGCCCAGTTTACCTGCGTGACACCGACGAACTTGTTCGTTCCTGACATGCCGCTGTACTTTCCGGTGCCGCCGGTGAACGTGAACGTGCCCGGTCCAGGCGCACCCGCTCCGGTCTTTCCCGCATTATTCCAAGTCGCGTAGGCCTGATCGCCTTCGATGTCGGTGACGATGCAATAGCCTCCCGCCGCGGTAGTCCCCTTGTTCAGATCGAGGTCATACCAGGCCGGACACTTTATGCCTGCGAGGTGAAACAGGCCGCCTTTGCCCTTGTCGCTGAAAAAAGTACCGCTGAATTCGCCCACCCAGTAGAAATGACCTTCCTCGACCTGGTGTGCCTTGCCGACCCCGAACCAGCCGAAGTATCCGACCGGCTTGTGGTTATCCGCCTGTGCGGCTGGGGTGAGCGCGGCGAACAATGTTGCCGCCAATGCTGCGGTGCTGAATCGAAACAACGCATCTCTTGAAAACGATATTGTCATTTGAGTATCTCCCGTTTTTTGTGTTGGCTGCGTTCAGGCAGCGACCTGTCAGACGGTCCCGGCCCACGCACACGCGCGATGCGGACCGAAGCGCCTGTACCCATTTGACCGCATGGAGACTTACCGATAGCTTACGAACTCAATTCAAGGCATTGGTCACGTGTTCGCGCGCAGGCATCGCGGGATGTTGCGACGCGGGATGTTGCGACGCGATATGTGAATTTCGCACATTTCGCGTGTGCGGCGACTAACGTTTTACCAGTCATGAGAAACACATAATGGCTGTGCTTTGAATAAGTCTTGGGAGGTTGGCATGACGGTACCGGTTCATCGATTCCCATCCGGCAACGGCAGAGGGGACAGACGGTCAGCATCGCGCAACATCAGTGGGAACAGGCGTGGCGTGGAAATGGATGCGGTGCTGGGGATGATCCAGCATGCCTATCTCAGGTTGCTCGCCGGCGATTCAAACGACGCGCAACGAACGCTCGAGCGCGCGCTGGCTTCGCAAGACGTGGCCACGCTCGGCGGGGCGGTGTTGAGTACGGCGCGATTGATTCAGGGCAAGAGGCCGCCGGGCGATGCCGCCTTCTTTGACGAACAGCGAAAGCGGCTGCTAGGTTGCCCGGGTCCGGCCAGGGTAATCGTCCGCACCCTGGGAAAGTTCGAATTGATTGTGGACGGGAAGAATCCGGGTTCCCGGAGAAAACCGCCTTACCGCCCGCTCGGCATATTGAAAGTGCTGATTGCCAATGGCGGGTGCGCTGTCAGCGAAGGCGCCGTCGTTGACGCGTTATGGCCGGACTTCGATGGCGACCATGCGCACGATGCACGTCAGGTCGCGCTGCATCGGTTACGCAAGCTTCTCGGTTCGACCGATGCGATTGCCGTCAGTCACGGCCGCATGTTTCTTGATGATGACCAGGTATGGGTGGATGCGCTGGCGCTTGAAGCGTTGATTCGTGCACGCGTGCCGGGGGGGTACCGCGAAAAAGCGGAAATCGCGCTCGATCTCTACCGGGGCGTTTTTCTGCCGCAGGAAGTCGATGCACAGTGGACCGTGCGCATGCGCGAGTGCTTGCGCACGAAGTTTGTGAACATCGTTGCCAAAGCCGCGTTGGAACTGGAATCCAAAGGGCGATTCTCCGAAGCGGCCGAGTTGTTTGAGAGAGGCGTTGCGGTCGATGATCTTGACGGCGTACTGCAGACAGGGCTTGTGCGTTGCTTGAAGAAGGCCGCGCCAACGGGCGTCAGTCAAACGAAATCGTAAAGAACAGGTCGATCGCATCGGTATCGCCGCTTTCCGTGCGCACTGACCAGCGCCGGGCGAGCTGGTAGGTCACGCGCAGGGTATTGCTCGCGGTGCTCACGCCGAATTCCTGAGTCACGTAAATCCTGTCGGAAATCTGTTTTCCGACCGCGACAACGCCGCCTTCCGAACCGCTGCTTCCGGGTATCAGGGAAATTTCGTCGAGGCCGACCGAGCGTGCCAGTTGCTGTTGCAGCGGTGCGGTTCCAAGGTTGGCGGCCAGCGCGACAGCCGAACGTTGTAGTGCCTGGGAATCCTGCGTGTTACTCGATTCCGCCTGCCTGCCCAGTACCAGCCACGCCAGCTTGTCCGGATCCGGCACCTCCGGATCGGAAACGAGGCGCACCAGAGGGTCGCGCGCCGTACCGGTCACCTCGACGCCGGCTTCGACCGGCTGGTTCTTGCGCATGGCGCGTATGTTGAGCCCCGGATTGTTCACCGGGCCGGCAAAATAGAGCGCACCTTTTTCGATCTGCAGGCGGCGGCCGTAGGCTTCGAAGGTGCCGCTGTCAACACGGATCTCGCCGTCGGCCGACAACGGCTTGTCGGCGCTGCCGGTGAGCAGGATGGCGCCTTCCATGCGCGCGTCCAGTCCACGGCCGGTGATAGTGAAATCCTTGCCCAGGTCGAGCTTGAGGTTGAGGTTGGCACGTTTGGTTTCGGCGGACACCTGCGATTGCGTCTGCTGACCGGAAATGACCACATCGTCCCCCAGCGCGGGACGCGTGCGATTGCGTAGCTCGACGCGTCCCTGGTCGGCGGTCAGCTCGCCGTCGAGCGAGAACACTGCGTCACGATATGCGAGTTTCCCCGCGCCCGAAACGGTCAGACGCAATTCCGGATGCTGAACCACGGCAAGCTGGCTCGCGCCCCACTTGAGATCGAGCGCCGGCTCGCCTTTGCGCGCCGAGAAGCGCCCGCTCGCCGTCAGCTCGCCCTGTCCGCCCTTGAGGCGAAGTTGTTTCAGTTCCAGTGCGTCGTCACCGAAGCTGGCGCGCAGCACGCCTTCGCGGAAGAACACGCCGTTGGCGACATTCTCGATTTTCAAATCGTCGGCGTCGACGGTGCCGCTCAGCCGCGGCTGCGAAATCGTGCCGCTGCCCTTCACCGACAGTTTCAGACGGCCGTCCGCGGTGACGTTGCGGCTTGCCAGCGCAGCGACCGGGCGTATCGAGCGCATCTGCATTTCACCATCGAGTTGCAGTGGCGCGTCGCCGGCGATGCCCAGTTTCGAATCGCGTTTCACAAGGCGTGTCTGCGCGGAACCGTTGGCGTCAATCTGTGCGCTGCGCAGTACCGCCTCGGCGTCGATGCGGTTGGCGGCGGCGCGCAGCGTCAGCCGCAGTTGCGTCATGCCCAGTGCCAGTGGTTCTTCACCGGGAATGACGATGTCCCCGTCAGTCCGGGTCAGTTCAACAAAGCCGTCGACCGTCTCGTTTGCCTTGATCTCCCAGCGCCCGCCAAGCACGAGTGTCGACTCGACGGCAGGGGGCTTTTCCATCAGCGCCAGCACGCGCGCCGCCCGCACGCCGCTGATCGCCCCCTGGCTGTGCAAGCCGCTGCTGTCGTAGCGCGTCTCGCCGAGTGCGAGTTCCGCCATGCTGAAAACAACGCCGGTTGCGCCGAGCAGCACGCGATCGCCGCCGAGTTCGAGCGAGGCCTCACGCGTGATGCGGAATGGATAGTCTTCGTCCGTGTTCTGTAGCGCCAGGAGCGTGCCGGACCATACCCGGCGGCTGCTGTCCCAGCCGCCGTTCAGTCGGCTGCTGAGTTGCAGTCGCGGGGCCGCGGCGGACAACTCGATCGAATGCGACCGCAGCGTTCCGTCCACCCGGGCTTGCGCACTGTCGACGAACAGGTCGCCGCGTCCGGCCCCGCTGACAGAGGCGTTCGCGCGGATGGCCGGGTCGTCGGCCTGTGTCATCGTGATCTCCGCTGTGGCCGCGTCAACGCGATACTGTTCATACACAAGCTTGTTTGCCCGCAGGTTGGCGGTCACAAAAGGCCGTGCCTGTGTGCCGCTCAAGGTGCCCGACAGTAGTATCTGTCCGGCGGCGTTCTTGTCGAGAACGTCGAGACGCTGCGCATCGATGCTGAAATCCAGCGCGTCACCCGTGGCGCCAAAACTGCCGGACAGCTTGACGCGGTTGCCGCCGTAATCGAGTTGCATGTCGGCGGCCTGCACACGCGAGGGAGACAATCTTGCCTTGCCGCCACCGGATAGCGCGACGCCGTTGAGGCGGCTTCTGGCGAGCTGATAGCTGACCTCCGCGTGCCAGTCGGGGCGCAGGTCGCCGTGCGCGCGCAGCGTGCCGTTGAGCCTGGCCTGCGGAAATTCGCCGAATCGTGCCGGATCGAAGTCGCTGAAGGAGCCGTCAACGGTGTAGCCCAGTTGTTCGTTGCGGCTGATCCATCCGCTGGCGCTCAGCTTCGCACCCGCGGCCTGTGCGGTGACTCGCTCAAAGGTGATGCGCTCATCGGTGACTTCGGTATCGGCCTTTATCAGCATGTCTTTCTGGCGCAGGTCGGCTGCGATGCGTTGCCGGTCGCCGTCATGGTCGAGCCGGATCGAACCGTTCAACCGCGTTTCGCGCAACGCGCCATGCGTGGCCCGCAAGTCAAGATCGCGCACCGCCAGTGCCAGGGTGATGTGTTCCTGCGTGAGTTGGGCGTCGCCGCTGGCGCTGCCGCCTTTGCCGAGATCGATGAGCACTTCCGACAACCGCAGTGATGAGGCGTCGAGCGCGAAATTCGCGTCAAGGCGTTGGATCGGCAACTGCTGTTGGTCCAGTGGCCCCACAGCGGCGTTGTCCGCACGCAGTTTACCGGTGAGGAAAAAATTTTCGACCGGTTGCGTCGTTACCGTATCCGATGTGACCGACACTGTCAGTGACGTTTTCGGCAGGCGCGCATCGATGGCCGCCGCGTCGATGTTTGTTGCGCTGGCGCTGACCGACTGGACCGGTTGCTCGGCGAAGGGCGTGAGTGTGAGTTCGGCATTCGCCTGCAACGGTCCTGCGAGCGCGGTGACGACGGCGTCGATTTTCTGTAACTCGCCGGACAACCCGATGTCGGCGGAAAGCGGCCAGTTCTCGAACTGTTCGCTCGATACGGTCAGCGTCGCAGCGACTGGCATGGGCCGGGACGCGCCGACCGATGCCTCACCCGACGCGCGGCCCCACGGACTGGCCAGCGAACGCACCACCACTGTGTGCATCCGGCTGTCGCCACGGTAGGACGCGTCGATTTCCGTGAGCCGGATCGGCTGTGATTCCCCTGAACCCGGTTCAGTGGACGCGTTGCCGGCCGCGATCACCAGTTCTGCAATCCTCAGGGAAGCAATGTCGATGGCGATTGGCAGCGCAAGATCCGCCGGTGGCGATGGAGGCTGGGACGCTTGCGGCTGGGCCGCTGTTGTCTTTGACGTATAGATCAGCGCATCGAGATGAAGGCTCGTGACGTCGAGGCGGCGGTTCGTCAGCAGCCAGGGTGACCAGACCAGGGCGACGTTGCGTGCCTCGACCCGGTATTCTGTGTTTTCACACGCGAGGTACTCCACGTGGACCGGTTTCATGAAGGCGCCACGTATTCCGTTTACCGTGAGCGAACAAGGCAGGGATCTGGCGATGCGTTCGATACCCCATCGCAGCGCCGTTTCGCTGCGGCCCGCCCAGTAGACCGTCGCGGCGGCCAGCAGCGACAGCAAGAGGATTCCGGCGAACAGCCAGAGCAGAAGCCTGCGGGCCCTCACTGGAGCACGAAACCTGCAGTGAAGTGAACGCGATAATCGTCCACGTCCTCGCCATAGGCGAGATCGAGGTTGAGCGAACCGATCGGGCTGTACCAGCGTGCGCCAACACCATAACCGACCGCAGGCTCGAAATCGGACGTCTCGTCAACGGCATTACCCGCGTCGTAGAACACGGCAGCACCCCACTGTTCACCGATCCAGTGTATGTACTCAACGCTGCCGACCAGAAGATAGCGGCCGCCGACGATGGAGCCGCCTTGCTCGACGCCAAGGCTCTCGTACGAGTAACCGCGTACCGAATTGTCGCCGCCGGTGCGAAACAGGTACTCGGAGGGAATGCCGTTACGGCTGTCGGCAATCACTGTTCCGGATTCCAGGCGCAACAAGACGGTGCCAAACGTTTTCACTGGCAGAAAGTAAGAGCCCCTGGCTATCACTCTGCCGAAGGTCGCGTCGGAGCCGACATCGCGGCTGGCGCCGCCGAGTTCAAGGCCCAGAAAATGTCCGTCGCGCGGGTTGAGGAAATTGTCGAGGTTGTTCCAGCTCCATAGCTGGGCAAGATACAAGGCCTGGAGATCGTCTTCCGTGCCATCGGCCAGTACCCGGTTCTCTGTCAGATGTTGCAACAATTGCTGCGATTTGCGCTCTTCGATCAGGTATGTGTGCAAGCCGGTCACGCTCCAGTCGGTGCTTTGCACGCTCTGGATGTCTTCATACTTGAATCTCGCCAGCGCGCCGTAACGCCAGCCGCTCTCGTTGACCGGAAAATCAATGCCGCCCAGTACTTCCTGGCGCAAGCGGTCGACTTCGGCCCTGGCGTTCAGTCGCAGTGCGCGGTCAAAGGCGTTGTAATCCGTGTATCCGGCGAGGCCGCGCGGGCCGCGGTCGGTACTGAAACCAACGCCAAGATCAACCTTGCGCGCCTGGCTTTCCACCACATTGACGAAGATCGGTATCGCGTTCGCTCTTTCCACATCGTTGGCCGAAAACACCACTGCGCTGGCGAAGCGCCCGCTGGCGAGGAGGCGTTTCTGGAACTTCAGCAATTGTTCTTCATCGTACGGGTCGCCGGGTTCGATCGGGCTGAGATTGCGCACGATCTGCAACGGGTAGCGCTGCAGGCCGTTGGCTTCCACTTCGCCGAAGTAGAACGGCGGGCCGCTGTCGATCTCTACCGCCAGGCGCGCTTCGCGTGCCACCGGGTCGATGTCCGCGCGGCTGCTGATGATCCTTGCCGCAGCGTAATATCTGCGGTGAAGGCTGTGCGTCGCGCCGTCCTTGCTGGCGTCCCAGTCGCGCTGCCGGAACACGCTGCCTTCGTTGAGAACGAACGCCTCGCGCGCGGTCCGCAATCGCTGTTCGCGGACGGGATCGTCATTGACTGCACCGCGGATGCGCAAGTCGACCGAGACCACCTTCGTCGGCTCTCCCGGATCGACCTGCAACTTGACGATCCAGGCGGGCTCGGCGCGTTCGAGCCGCGCTGTTACCGTGGATGAAAAATAACCTTCGGTTGCGAGCAGTCCGCGCGCCTGCTCCGGCGCCGTCTTCACCAGTTGGCGTAACTGGTCCTCGGATACATCTTCCCGGCCGGCCCAGCCGGTGAGGTCGAGGTTGTCCTGCAGCACGCCGGTCAGTGCTTTCGGCGCTTCGATCTGTACGCTGAACTCGACAGATGCTGCCAGAGCCGGCAACGCTGCCAGGCCCAGAAAGCCGGCAAGCGCCAGTCGCGTGATCCGGCCTCGCAGTTCAAGCATACCCAAAGCAGTTGCAGGGTGAGTCAATTTCTCATTGTCGCAGAACGCGCGACATTCATTACATCACGCCCCGGGGCGCAGCGCCTTCGAGAATTCGGGAATTTCAGGCCGGGAAGTTGCGAATCAGCGTCCCCGGCTTGCCGCAATCCGCAACCGGCCCCAAGTTGTCGACCACGCGCTTGCCGTTGACCCATACGCCAAGCACGCCGGTGGGCGGCATATCAACGCGGTAGGCGCCGGCGGGCAGATCCGATACGCGGGTCTTTTCGCCGCGTCCCACCGTGTCCGGATCGAACATCATCAGGTCGGCGTGCGCGCCGGGCACGAGCCGTCCCCGGTCCGCAATGCGATAGGCGTCGGCGGCGCGGCTGGTCAACATCTGCACCGCCTGTTCCAGTGTCAGCTCGCCGCGCTCGCGCACCCAATAACCCAGAAGGTGCAAGCCGAAGCCGGCATCGCACAGGAACGACAGGTGCGCGCCCGCGTCGCCCAGGCCGAGCGCGGCATAGGGGTTGACCAGCAGTTCGTGCACCCGGTCATCGTCGATGTTGAACAACTTGCAGTCGAACACCGTTTCCATGCCGCCGGCGAGCGCATGGTCGAGCAGCCAGTCGAACGGGTCCTGGCCGGATTCCTTCGCAAGGTCGGGCACCAGTTTGCCGACCAGCGGCTTGAATTTCGGGTCGGTTACTTCCTGTACCCGCATCTGCCGGAAAGAGTGATAGGAAAAACGCACCGGCACGCTGGTGGTGAGCGCTTCGGCCTTGACCGCCTCGCGGAACGACTTGTCGGCGAACAGTTCCCGGTAGCGCGGCGTGCCGATCGACTCCATTGCCGGGCGCCACGCGATCATCGCGTGCAACGGGTAGGGCAGCGCCAGGGAGAATTCCATTCCCAGCGGGTAACTCGCCACCTGCCCCCACAATTCACGGCCGCGCTTGCGCGCCGCGGCGATTTCGCCGAACTCGCGAACGACGCGTTCCGGATCGTTCGGGTCGCTGAACATGGCGCAGATCATCACCGGCCGCCCGTTGCGCCCGGCGATCTCTTCCAGCCACGGTACGGTGCTCGTCATGCCTTTGGTCAGCATGAACACGCCTTTGCGTTTTTCCCCCAGCGTCCCGGTGAGCGTCATCATCAGCACCCTGGTCGCTTTTTTTGTCACACCGTGGCTGGCCTACAAACTGCTCAAGCCGTCCCGGGAAAACCCGGAAGCCGCATCCGGTAAGAACGGATTGTACCGGGTCTATGCCGCTCTGTTGGTACCTCTGCTGGGCGCCCGTTGGCGCTCCTGGATGTTCCTCGCATCGATAGCAGGGCTCTTGATAATTTCCATGGTGCTTCCCGCCCTGCGGATGATACCGCTCAAGCTGCTGCCCTACGACAAC